>WOR8_10000439_pt1 | contig 57999 bp, 45 predicted proteins | sample DeeMarSeWOR38_10_FD_19890 | JGI IMG/M metagenome (IMG submission 19890)
TTTTAATCTCTCAGGGCCTGCCCCAAATGTAAATTCTCGTGCCATTACTTAATATCTCATTCTTATCAAAACGCTTGTTTACTGGACTAACTCACACGATGTAAAACCATTAATATATACAAGCGATTACAAATCATGCTGCGCGCACGGCGAAAAAAAATTAAAAATTTCCGTCAGTTCCTCCTGGGCGAACTTTTCTGTTGCCACAGTAGTTCGCACATACTCCTTCAGAGCCGTATGAAATCGACGTTTGACCGTAACGAGCATGTTAGAAACCTTTTTTTCGTCCTCTATATCGTGTTTTCGGCACACATCACTAATAGAAGGGGATTCGGAGCCCAGTAGAATAGGTTGTACAACACGATCTTCGAACACCTTCCAATGGATTTGCAGGCCATCCTGCTTGCAACTGGTTTGTACGGCCGTAAGAACCTGATCCAGCAGGGCCGACAACCATACATAATGATAGAAATCCTCAGGATTCGATTCAGTCATCATATCGGACAATTCCGGCGGATCTACCATATCAAGAGAAACCAGCTTGTCCGGAGGAATTCGTGTACGAGTAGATTCTTTCCCTTTAACATTTATTAGGTATCGGTTCAGAGCAGTTAGTAGTAATGTTCTGAAGCGTCCTCTTGTTCTGTCCGCTTTATGCACCAGATCGCGATTCAGCACAACTTCATGCAGAAATCCCTGAGTCAGGTCCTTTGCGGATTCGTTGTCATATCCTTTACGACGAAGATAGCAGTAGATAGGCTTCCAATACCGTTCCAGCATCAGACCTATCAGGGCACGGTCTTTATCTTTATCTGATTTAATATCCTGGATAAGCGTCCAATGGGTAGTTAAGAACGCCTCCCCCGGCCCCCCTATCTCTGTCGGATCCTGATATCTCATGGATTGGCTCAGCTTCAGAGAATCTCGTATCTATTATTTATAGTGCCCACTATTCGGTTTTATGTCTTAAAGGCTTGATATAAGCATTATATCACGATTGTTGGATAGGTAGTAGTCGGTTTAAGGCAAAAATTTTCTGAAAAAACTCAGATTCTGCGCAGCGCCTTTGTTTTTCGCCTGAATATATTCATGGATGTATCATTAAACCATCTATTGTGAGTAAAAACGACAGTGATAGGCATAATAAAAAACAAATGGTTTGGCTGTCAGAGAGAATATTGACGACCAGAAAGAAAGGAAAGGTGCAAAATGAAATGGTTAAGTTGTGAAAAAATGAGATTTGTGTTAGTTGGATTTTTAACAGCTATTGTCGTTGGCGGTGGGAATGTAAAGGCGGATTTCACATGGATACAGAATGCAGACATGCCGACAGCAAGAATGGGCCCTACGTCTGCTGTGGTAAACGGCAAAATCTATGTCATAGGAGGCGGTACGAGCGAAGGTCCGGACGAGAGAGTCCTTTCAGTCGTAGAGGAGTATGACCCCGTTACGGAAACATGGGCAAGAAAGGCCGACTTACCAGCCGCAAGAGGCTGGATGTCCCCATCGAGTGCCGTTGTGGATGGGAAAATCTATGTCATTGGGGGCTGGAATAGTAGAACTGTTTCAACTGTTGAGGTATATGATCCGGCTACAGACACATGGACAAGGAAAGCCGATATGCTGTCAGGAAGAGACTGTATGGCCACGGTCGCCGTCGATGGGAAGATATATGCCATCGGGGGGGCTGTTGGTGGTTCCTTAGGTCGCAGTATTGTGGAACAGTATGATCCGGTAACCGACACCTGGACAAGAAAAGCGGATATGCCTGTATATTTATGGGGTTTATGCGCAGAAGTCGTAAATGGAAAGATATATACCGTTGGAGGAAGGAAACATATCCCTTCCGAAACATTCGTGCAAGAGTACGATCCTGCCACAGACACCTGGACGCAGAAAACCGACATACCTGTTGCCACAAGTAATATGGCCTCGGTGGTATTAGATGATAAAATAATTGTGATTAGCGGATGGTTTAATAGTGTGCATAATCCATATACAACAATCCAAATATATGACCCGGAAACAGATATATGGACAATGGAAGCCGACACGCCATTCGGGAGAGCGGATTTTTCGGCTGAGGTTGTGAGAGGGAGGATTTTTACTTTCGGGGGAACGGACAGGCCCCATCCATGTCCTGCTACTTCGACAGTATATGAATGTGACACCGGTTATATTCCCAAATTCTTTGACTTAAATGGGGATAGAATTGTCGATTCGGTAGATATATGCATCATGGTTGACTACTGGGGTACGGATGAGTGGTTATGTGATGTAGCTCCTTTGCCTTTTGGTGACGGTACTGTCGATGTCGAAGATCTAAAGGTCCTTGCCGGGCATTTGTTTGATGACTACCGTGCACTTGCGCAGTGGAAACTGGATGAGAAAGAAGGCGACATTGCATACGATAGTGTCGGTGATCACGATGGAATACTTTATGGAGAGCCTATTTGGCAGCCCACAGGAGGTCAGGTCTGTGGTGCTCTGGAACTCGACGGGATTGATGATTATTTCGAAACAGATTTTGTCTTAGATCCAGCGAATGGAGCGTTCAGTGTCTTTGCCTGGATTCAGGGTGGAGCACCCGGACAGGCGATTATATTTCAAATCAACGGCGATGGTGCCGGTGAAACCTGGCTCGGGACAGATACTATAAGTGGAAATCTTATGACCGGTTTAGTACCGCAAAAGATCGGCTGGGTAAATCCAAGACCATTAGTATCAGAATTTATCGTTTCCGATGATGGTCAATGGCATCATGTCGGTTTTGTCTGGGATGGTTCAAATAGAGCCCTTTATATAGATGGCATAGAAGTCGCTAAAGATACGGCCGCCCAGAATCCACTGAAATCAGCGAATGGAGGTTTATGCATAGGTGCCAGCAAAGACCTCGATGCAGGAACTTTCTTTTCCGGCATGATTGACGACGTTCGCATCTATAACCAGGCACTGACCGCAGTAGAAATCGCTGCCCTGGCTCATTAGACGACACGTGTATAACAAAACAAACCTGCCCCAATACACATCGGGGCAGGTCGTTTAATTTACTGCTGGTTTTGATGCTATAATGCTAATTTTTCCTTTAAAGTGCTTCGGCAACAAGAACTTAACGACTACTGTTGGCCGCCCCGCTGGCCGCCTGGTCCTCTGCCGCCAAAGCCTCTGCCGGAACCTCTGGATGCCATTCTGGCAAGGAGCTGGGACGTCTCTGTGGCCTTCTCTTTTTCCGCCATTTCCTGGATCGGCTTGAGGTCGGCTGTGTTTATGATTATAAACCGCGCATCTTCTGCCCCCTCGGGTGCCCTTCGGCCCTCTAAGGCGGCAACCTGAGCAATGATTGCCTGCAGTGCATTGCGTCTGTCCATCATAGTCTGTCTCAGTTTGGTTCTTTCTTCCTCGGAAAGGTCCTGAAATCCGCCCTGAGGTCTTTCAACCTGGATTGCGGCTTTGAGCTTGGTCAGTTGCGCCTCAATCTCCTTGACGGCTTTTTCCTGGTCCTCGCGGCTTAAGCGAGCCCCAAAGCCTCTTTCACGCATCCGTTCCCTAAACGCTGCTCTCTCTTCCTCGGACATGTTCTGGAACCTTTCCCGCATGGCCTCCCGGTTCTGTGCCTGGCCGAATGAAACCATGACTAATGCCAGAATTGCCAGAATAATAACGGCTGGAATTGCATACTTTTTCATTGTGTTAGCCTCCAAAAATAAGTGAATAAGTTCCTTTTCAGCCAATCCCCACAGCGGAAATCAGCATTTGGCCATCTGAATCACAATGTAAAGACGCAAACCGAGCGCTTTTTATTGCGGCTATATATGAAAAGTCGTGAAATCGACGTGGTTAAAGGACACTTTTAACTTCAGCTATGAAAGCTGACACTTCAGCGACGATTTTATCCGTGTCGCCTAAGTTTTTCTCGATTAATCCGACGATTTTCGAGCCGATTATTACGCCGTCGGCCCCTGCCTTCGCGACCGCCGCGGCGTGTTCGGGCGTACTGATTCCAAAACCCACGCAGACCGGTACATCGGTCAGCCCTTTTAATTTGCCGATCAGCCCTTCAACCATATCGGAGAGTTTTTCCCTGCTGCCTGTAACGCCTAATACCGAGACGGTATAGATGAAGCCCGTAGTCTTGGAAGCTACGAGTTTCATCCGCTCGGGAGCAGTGACCGGTGTTACCATAAAAACAGTGTCAAGCCCTGTTGAGGTGGCGGGGCCTGTAATTTCGTCCGCATCGTCAATGCTCAAATCGGCGATCAAAATACTGTTGACGCCGGCCTCGTGGAAATCGTTAAAGAATTTTTCAACGCCGTACTGATAAACAAGGTTGTAGTACATCAGCAGGCCGATGGGAATGTCCTTGTATTGCTTGATCTGTCGGATTAGCTCCAGGGCTTTTGCAAGATTCATCCCGGCTCTTAACGCACGGATATCGGCCTTTTGGATCGTAGGCCCATCAGCAATCGGGTCGGAGAACGGGATACCCAATTCCAGAATATCAGCTCCGGCATCGATTGACGCTTTTATGACTGCAAGACTCGTATCGAAATCCGGGTCGCCGAGTACAAAGAACGGAATTAACGCTGTTCTGTTTTGCTCTTTCAGTTCCGAAAAAACCTGCTTGTATGTCTTCATTAAATGAATCCTTCTTCGAAGTACTAATCATTCATAAGTGGTCTGTGTTTTTCCACGATAGAAACATCTTTGTCGCCCCGGCCGGAGAGATTGACGATGGCGATTTGCCTGGGATCTACTTTGCCCTTCAAACTGACCAGATAAGCCAGAGCATGTGCGCTTTCCAGTGCCGGCAAGATTCCCTCGGTTTTCGAAAGCAGCTCAAAGACGTCCAGGACATCTTCATCTTCTGCCGCGACGTATTCGGCCCTGCCGGTATCTTTTAGCAGGCAATGTTCGGGCCCGACAGCCGGATAATCCAGGCCGGCACTTACAGACTCGGTCTCATCGACCTGGCCTTCGGCATCCTGGAGCAAATATGCCTTTGCCCCGTGCAGGATACCGATACGCCCTGCTACTAACGTAGCTGCGTGTTTGCCTTCACTCAAGCTCCTGCCGCCTGCTTCGACGCCGATAAGCCTGACATTTTTATCATCGAAGAATCCGGAGAAAATACCGATAGCGTTGCTGCCCCCGCCGACGCAGGCTACAACCATATCAGGCAGTCTGCCCGTCCTCTCGATACATTGCTGCCGGGCTTCCTTGCCGATGCAGCTCTGGAAATGCTTTACAATGGTCGGATACGGATGCGGCCCGCAAGCTGAGCCGAACAGATAGAACGTATCTCTCACGTGAGCGGTCCAGTAGCGAAGGGCATCGTTAATGGCATCTTTCAATGTCCCCGTACCGCCTTCGACGCCGATGACCCGTGCTCCGCATAGTTTCATCTTGTGGACGTTGACGCTCTGCCGCTCGATATCGGTGACGCCCATGAAGATTTTTGTCTCCATCCCGAACAAGGCTCCGATCATGGCGGTAGCCAGGCCGTGCTGTCCGGCACCGGTCTCGGCGATCAGCTTGGTCTTGCCCATATATTTTGCCAGAAGACCCTGGCCCAGTGTATTGTTGACTTTGTGCGCCCCGCCGTGCAGCAGGTCCTCGCGTTTTAAATACACGTCGAAACCAACGTACTCGCTGAATCTCTTTGCATGATAAAGCGGGCTGGGCCGGCCGGCGTAGTTTTTCGAAAGCTCCGCAAGCTCGGCCACGAACTGCGGGTCTTCATAAATGCGATAAAAAGCCTCCTCCAATTCTTCAAGTACCGGAATCAGAACCTCAGGAACATAAAAGCCGCCATAATCTCCGAACCTTCCTCTGTGTTTCATATTTATCCTCTTAAATGTCGTATATTATCGAACAGTTTCTTCATCTTATTGTGGTCTTTTTTGCCCGGCTCAGCTTCGATACCGCTACAGACATCGATGCCATAGACTCCAAGTCTAACTGCATCCGCGGCGTTGTCGGGATTTATCCCGCCGGCCAAAAACACTCGCTTGCCGATGTGACCTATGATGTTCCAGTCAAAAGTCAATCCCGTGCCGCCATACTTATCAGGATCGAAAGCATCCAGCAAAACCGCATTCGTAAAGAAGCTGTCTGCCCTTTCAATATCCTTCTGATCTTTAACTCTTATCGCTTTCATTGTTTTGACACTGTGAGAAAGCAGCGACCGGCAGAATTCCGGATCTTCGTCACCATGCAACTGAACCCAGTCCAAATGACAGATGGCGTTAATCTCGTGGATTTGCTCGACCGAAGCATTCACGAAGACACCGGCAGTGTCTATAAAAGCAGGTAATTTATTGATAATGCCCTCGGCTTTTTCGGGCGTGACATACCTCGGGCTGTCCGGGTAAAAATTGAAGCCCAGCAGGTCCGCACCCATATCCATCGCCGCTACTGCGTCGTCGATGTTGGTAATACCACAGATTTTAACTTTCACAATCAACATATTTAGTTCTTGTTCGAAACTTCGATTAAAATCTCTAAGCAGGACGAAGCGCCACCATCGCTGATAGAAGCCTCTGCCATTTTGATCGCTGAGGTGAAATCCTCAGCCAAACCACCGGCAATTATTGCCGCTGAAGCATTGAGAACGACAATGTCTTTGCCGACTCCTGTTTCTTCACCTGCCAATATGTCTTTTATAATCTTTGCACTCGCCGCTGCATCGGCCACAACCAAATTATCTATATCGGCAGGCTCGATTCCCAAATCCTGCGGAATTATTTGACCTTCCGTAATATTGCCGTCTTTTAGCTGGAGTACTTTCGTTGCCGCTGCTGCGCTGATTTCGTCCAATCCTTCGCTGTGGACTACAAGCGCAAAGCGAGTCTCCAGCATCTTCAGTGCTTCGGCCATCATTTCCATCAGTCCCTCTTCGGCGACTCCAAGTACAAGAGACGGAACGCCGGCGGGATTTGCCAAAGGGCCCAAAATATTAAAGACAGTCCTGAAACCGAGGCTCTTGCGGATAGGCTGAACATATTTCATCGCCGGGTGAAACATCGGCGCGAACATGAATCCGATGTGAGCTTGTTTTATACATTCGGCAACGACATCAGGGCCGGGATCAATCTTTACACCAAGCTCGGCAAGCACGTCCGCCGAGCCGCATTTGCTGGTTATAGCACGATTGCCGTGTTTTGCCACGTATACTCCTGCGCCGGCAGCAACTAATGCTGAAGCAGTTGACACATTGAATGTTTTTACCGCTGCGCCGCCGGTTCCTACGACATCCACCATGTTCTCGATGCCGGGCTCGACTTTGACAGCATGAGAGCGTAGGGACTTCGCCAGGCCGGCGACTTCCGATGCCGTCGGCCCTTTGACACGCATCGCTGTAAGAAAAGCAGCAATTTGTGCCTCTGGCACTTCGCCGTCGAAAATTACATCCAACAAACTCGTTGCCCGCTCGAAATCCAGGCTCTTGCCCTGCAGTAACGGATTAATGTATTCGATTATTGTTGTCATCTAGTGACTCCTTAAATGCTGAATACTACGTCCTGATTTTTTCTGCGATTGACAGAACATTTTCGATTATCTTTCCGCCCGCCGGCGTTAGAATACTCTCCGGATGAAACTGCACACCGAATATCGGAAGTTCCTTGTGGCGTGCTCCCATAACAATGCCCTCGAACTCGGCGGTTTTTTCCAAGCAATCCGGCAGCTTCAGCGCGCAAAGGCTGTGATAGCGCCCGGCCTGCAGCGGATTTTCAACGCCTGCAAAAACACCCTCTCCGTTATGGGTGACTCTTGAAGGCTTGCCATGCATCGGTTCCGGAGCATGGCCGACTTTGCCCCCAAAATACTGGACGATGACCTGATGGCCCAGACATACACCGAATATAGGCAGCTTGTCCTTGAAATAATCGACGGCGCCGATAGAGACACCTGCCGTATCTGGTGTGCCCGGCCCCGGTGAAATCACAAGCAGGTCAGGCTCAAATTCTTCCGCCACCCTTTTAAGCTCCTCAAGCTCGGTATCGGCGCGATAAACCTTCGCCTGGCAATCTCGCTTACAAAAATCATCAACCAGATTGTACGTGAACGAATCGAAATTATCGATGAATAAAACTTTTCTTTTAGTATCTTCCATAGGCCACTTCCTATTTTTTTTATTGCCCGAGTACTGCTTTCAGGCAGGAATTTGCTTTGTGTTCGGTTTCCTCGAATTCGGTTTTTGGTACGCTGTCATGAACAATGCCCGCTCCGACCCGGATATATGCAGCATGGTCTCTTACCTGTAGGCTTCTTATCGTGATGCAGCTGTCGAACTGGCCGTCCACGGTCAGATAGCAGACGGCCCCGCCGTAATAGCCTCGTTTGGTTTTTTCAAGCTGACGAATGATTTTCATCGCCTCAATTTTTGGCGCTCCGGTCAGCGTCCCCATGTTCATCGTGGCAAGATAAGCGCTTAGAGCATCAAGCTCATCGGCCAGCGTACCTTTTACATTGCTGACCAAGTGCTGGACCGATTCATATTTCTCCACCGTTAACAACTCAGTCACCACTCTGCTGCCCGGCCGGGCCACACGGGCAATGTCGTTTCTCGCCAGATCTACAAGCATCATGTGCTCTGCCAACTCTTTGCTGTCTATTTTTAATTCGGCCTCGTACCTGAAATCAATGTCGAGGTCGATTTCTCCTCCGACCCGGCCCCGTGGTTTTGTACCGGCTATCGGCCTGATCTCTACCTGGCGGTCTTTTGTGCCGCTTACCCGCAGATTCAGTTCCGGGCTGGAACCCATCAGTATCGTATTGGGTGTGTTGAGATAAAACATATAGGGCGATGGATTTAATTCTCGCAGGCGTTTATAAACGTCCAGCGGCTCATCCGGGCAAGGCTCAACCTTGGTCCTGCTTAAAACCACCTGGAAGATATCGCCGTCAACGATATGCTGCTTGGCGGTCCTGACCATTGCCTCGTACTGCTCTTGATTAGTATCGGTGGAAGCCGGGGGAATCTGCCCGGAAAATGCCTTCCCTCGCGGCACATCGAACCGTGCAAGATTGCTGTAATAGTCAAAACACTCCTGTGCCTCGGCTATCACGGCCTCGCGGTCGCCATTGGTTATTATAACGTTCACGACCACATAGCCCTGGCCCTGCTGATGATCCATCAAAAAGATATTGTCTGCAAAATAAAGCTCGTAATCAGGATTACCCAACAGGTCCTCCTCACTTGCAGGAAGCTTCTCGAACTGGTCTATGAAATCGTAGCTAAGCGCTCCGAGCAGTCCGCAGGTAATTCGGAATGGTTTGCTTGCCAGCTTAAACGCAAATGCGACGGCACGCAGAACATCCATCTGGTTGGTTGTTTTCAGGCGGGTTTGCTCATCGACAAATTCCTGAGCTTGCTTGATGCTGCCCGTAATCGCCTCAGCAGTAAATTCAACGGACTGACAAAAATCAAAGCGGGACCGGTCCGCTGACAGGAATTCCATCATCCGGCGACCGGTCTTGCTCAGTGCCTTTATAGTAAAATCCGCTCCTGTGCCGGTAAGATAAAGCGCAGGTTTCGCTGTCCCGAAGCTTAATGCCGTATAATCCTCCAGATGCTCTTTGGACTCGAACAAGCAGCAGTTCTTAGCCCGGCCGTAATCGCTGATCTTGGCAAAGAAATCCACCGGTTCGGTCATATCAATACGCCTGACAATCGGTACAATCTGGCCCGGTTCGGCGCCAAGTATTATATGTCTATAATCATCCATATCTCAAATCCTTCATTGCAGCTTTTTATGCTCAAACGACTGAAAATACAAATAAAAAAAAGCCTGTCATTCCGACAGGCTGCATTATTCGCAATTCTAACTAATTTTTTACAGCAAATTGCCGCTTACCTGCCGGATTTTATCCCACAGGCCACCACCAGTTACTGGTATTGTTGCGGTTAATTTGCCTCATAATATTAATATTAAACCAACTAAGACCAATTTTGTCAAGGGAAAAATATAAAATTCTCTGATGTTTCTAGAATCTGGTTCAATTTCGCATCTCCGCTACGGCTTTCTGCGCTTCATCAGAAACGCAAGGCCGCCGCCGCTATCTACGAAAGCATGAATAGCAAAAATTTCACTGTCGGAAAAACCAGCCAGATTTTCTTCTGAAAAAGGCTGCTTCATCATAAGGCTATCCAATCTAACATGATTTTCGGTCTCAAAGGAAGATACGGGCACGATAGTGCAACCCAATGCAGTTATTGTGGCTCGGAAGGTATCATATTCATCTCCAGTCGCAAATATAGTTAAGTCATACATTCCATTACGCGCGTCAAGTCCAATAATTAAGGCATAGGAAGTCGAAGGTATGATTATGATAGAGATAAAGACGACGGCAATAGAAACAAACCAAGTCTGTTTCAGGCTTTTATGCTCCCTGCTTACCATTTTCATCTCCACTCCCCTACGAACTGCTCCTAAGTATAACCATGCGTAACTTATGAAGCTTCATAGCTGCGTCGGCTATACTTAGGACCAGTTCAACCTATGATCTTGCTTAAAGCCCTGCAGCTTTACGGAGCTTCGCCGCTATATCGGTCTGCTCCCACGTGAAGCTGGAGCCTTTTCGACCGAAGTGACCGCCGTAAGAGGTCGGGGTAAAAATCGGCCGGGCCAGCTTTAAGTGCTGGATCATCTTCTTGGGTGTCAGCGGGAAGAGCTTTCGGATTAGCTCACTGAGCACGTGCTCGCTAATCTTTCCTGTTCCCGCCGTGTCCACAAATACAGAGATAGGTTCCGCCACTCCGATAGCATACGAAAGCTGTACTTCGCAAGCATCGGCTAGGCCCGCCGCCACGACATTCTTGGCGATGTACCGGGCCATATAACTTGCCGTCCTGTCAACCTTCGTCGGGTCCTTTCCGCTGAAGGCTCCTCCTCCGTGACTACCCCTTCCTCCGTAAGTATCGACGATGATTTTCCGTCCGGTCAGGCCGCAATCGGCTTTCGGGCCGCCTTCGACAAATCGGCCTGTCGGATTGATATGAAAAACGGTCTTTTTATCAACGAATCGTTTCGGTAAAACGGGAAGAATTACCTTTTCAATGACTTGTTTTCTTAATTCTTTGTCCGAAACAGTCGGCGAATGGTGCGTTGAAATCACCACAGTGTGAATGCGTTTAGGCTTATTATTTTCGTATTCGATTGTCACCTGACTTTTACCGTCCGGGCGCAGCCACGGCAACTTTTTGCTCTGGCGCATCTTCTCCAGCCGGGTCGTCAAAGCGTGCGCCAACTGGATCGGCATCGGCATCAATTCCGGCGTCTCTTTGCAGGCATAGCCGAACATCATTCCCTGATCACCAGCGCCTTGCTCCTTATGCCTGCCTTTTCCTTCGGTCACTCCCTGTGAAATATCGGGACTCTGCCTTGCAATCGCCACCATAACCGCGCAATTATCGTAATGAAATCCGAACTCCGGATCATCGTACCCAATCTCCTTTATCGTATTACGTACAATCGTCGGAATATCGACACGGGCCTTTGTTGTAATCTCACCCGCTACTACGACCATGTCGGATTTTACCATTGTCTCGCAAGCCACTCTGCTCTTCGGATCCTGCGCGAGCATTGCATCAAGAATCGAATCGGATATATGATCGGCCACCTTGTCCGGATGCCCCATCGTTACAGACTCGCTGGTAAAAAGATATTTATCAGTATTGCCACTTATTGATTTTTTCACCATTTGTTATTTATCCTTTCTATGAACCATCGTTAATTGTCCAATCAAACGTCATATACTTGATTGCATAGTTTCCTGTTTCAAGAAAATCTACATTTTCTTTCGAAATATAATTGGTAATGAAGTTTAACACAGCACGGGTTTCAGCCGACTGGTCCTTAAATTTTCTGTCTATTGCAAACTTATTAATAAACTCTCTACCATACCAGGATGTTTGAAATAAGGCTGATAAATAAACCTTCTGCTTTTCTCTGTCAATACTGAATGCAAGGGGGCTGGACAGAAATTTTTCGGTCTGTTCGTCCAACTTTTCGCTTAGATTGTGTCCATAGTATGGTTCATTTCTAAGCGGCGGGCTTGATAAGCAGGCATTAGAGATGGCAAAGAATATCCTGGGATCATCAAATTCGTCGCGGAAAAAACGCTTTTCAATCGTCGCAAAGGTGAATTCTTCATCCATAACAAGGAATTTGTGACTCGCGATTTTCTCCTGAATGTGCCTGATGTTATTGGTGCCGCGATAGAAAATCGTAAGGATTCGAGATGACGGCTGAATAGGATAATTATCTGTAACTACCCTGAGCTTTTGGAGATTGTAAACATTAATCCAGAAGGCGATTTTATCCTCCCTGCTCCAGGACTCATATTCATCCGGGTCAAGCTTATTGAATTCCTGCAGCAGCGCTCTCTGCTCTAACCTTTTTCGCCTGAGCCCTTGATAATCAACCATCCCGTAATCATTGACAAATTCCTTAAGGATACCGGCACATTTATCATGAAATTTCGTTGCTGGTATAGTTTGTAGTTCGTTGGGCTCAAAAACGACAGGTGCTACCTCATTGGGCTCGGACTTAGATGGAACCTGATCCGGCTCAGATTCAGATTGAACCTTAATAGGCATGATCCGATCGCGCTGGACTTTATCAGATTCAACAGATTTAGTCTCTGCCGTACTACAGCCACTAATAAAGACCGGTACTAACAATAAAATTATAAAAACAACAGGGCTTTTAGCCATGTTGACCTTCCGAAAAAATCACATAAACCTTCGATTGTAAGCGTTAGTTATTTCACCATAGCATAAGGATTTAGGTAATAAATGCAACGATTAGTTCGCTATTTTATCGCATTTTTACAGGGAATTTCTAATTTGCAGCTATCGGCATTGTTTACCAGCGAAGAAAAATCTTGTAATTTTTTTGTCTTGGGCTTAAATAGAGGATTTCCGGCATGAGCATTGCGCCTTAAACGTTAACAAACAATATTTGAAAGGGCAAAATAGTGGGTGGATTTCAAGCATTAGATTGGGTGGCGGTTGCAGCTTACTTCGGCATAATGTTAGTCATCGTCTGGTGGGTTGTCCTGCAAAAGCAGAGAACCTCGACCGATTATTTCCTTGCTGGCAGGCACATGCCATGGTTTGTTGTCGGGGCTTCTATTTTTGCCTCGAATATCGGCTCGGAACATATTGTCGGTCTTGCCGGTCAAGGCTCCACCGATGGAATGGCAATGGCGCACTGGGAATTGCACGCATGGTGTGTGGTAATGCTCTCATGGCTTTTTGTGCCCTTTTATTACCGTTCGAAAGTCTTTACAATGCCGGAGTTTCTTGAGAGACGATTCAACTCGACCTGTCGCTGGATATTGTCTATCGTTTCGCTCATAGCATATGTATTCACGAAGGTATCGGTGACAGTTTACGCCGGGGGCGTTGTATTTAACGTTCTTTTGCCCGAGATTAACATACAGGTAACGGACACTTTCGTACTCGACGCATTCTGGATCGGGGCGCTTTTGACGGTTACCCTTACGGGAGTTTATACCGTGCTTGGCGGTCTGCGTGCCGTAGTTTATACCGACACCGTTCAGACCGCCGTCCTGTTGATCGGTTCGATATTCATTACATCCTTCGGCCTGAGCAAACTCGGCGGCTGGAGCGAGCTGCGATTAATATGTCGGGAAAATGCGGCCAACTTCGCACTTTGGCGACCGAATACAGACCCGAATTTTCCGTGGCTCGGCGTTCTAATTGCATCGCCGATTATCGGGATTTGGTACTGGTGTACCGACCAGTATATTGTACAGAGGGCACTTTCCGCCAAAAACCTTCGAAACGCCCGGCGGGGCGCTCTCTGGGGCGCCTTTCTAAAGGTCTGGCCTGTTATGATTTTCGTCGTGCCGGGTCTGATTGCTTACGCACTGCATCAGAAAGGACTGATTACCATCCCCACGAAAATCGCCGACGGCAAGGAAGTGCTCGACGGCGACAGGGTTTTCGCGGTCATGGTAAGCTCGTTATTGCCGGCTGGTTTGCGGGGACTGGTCGTTGGAGGACTTTTGGCAGCCTTGATGAGTTCGCTTTCATCGCTCTTTAATTCCTGTGCATCACTCTTTACTGTCGATATTTATGAAAAAATTAATCCTAAGGCATCTGAGCGGCACTTAGTTACAGTAGGACGAATCGCAACTATGGTAGTCGTCGTGATGGGGATAATCTGGATTCCCGTGATGCAACGAGTTTCTCAGGGCGGTTTGTATAAATATCTCCAGAGTGTTCAGGGTTATCTGGCGCCACCCATTACAGCGGTATTTCTGCTCGGTCTTTTCTGTAAGCGAATTAACGGCAAAGGTGCTGTTGCGGGGCTGGCTATCGGTTTTATTGCTGGTATGACCAAGCTGACCATCCAGGCATTGACAGGAGGAGATGATCCGATCATAACATCGCCCGGTTTTCTGGTCGATATCGGGGAATACAACTTCCTGTTCGCCACGGGCTGGCTGCTGCTTCTGAGCATCATTTCAATCGTCGGAATTTCCCTGCTGACCGCTCCGCCAAAATATGAAAAGATTGCTGATTTGACCTACGCTACAATAACCCCAGAACAAAGGAAGGAATGTCGCGAAAGCTGGGGACTCGTCGAGGTGTTAATGACCGTAGTAATTTTGGGTCTTGTGCTAGGTCTGTATCTGTATTTCAGTTTCTGGTTAAACTAAAAAATAGGAGGTTATTTTATGCCTTATACAATTGGCCTGGATTACGGCACGAACTCTGTAAGGTGCCTGATAGTCGATGTAACTAACGGCAACGAATTGGGCACGGCCGTTTACGAATATGAAACAGGAGAAGCCGGCATCATTCTCGATTCTGCCGACCACAACCTGGCCAAGCAGAATCCCGCCGACTACCTCAAGGGTATAGAAATGACCGTCAAAGCAGCAATCGCTGAGGCCAAGAACGCTGTCAAAGACTTCGAACCGAACCAGGTAATTGGCATCGGTATCGACACGACCGGTTCAACGCCGATCCCTGTCGATAAGAACGGCACGCCATTAGGTATGCTTGATGCGTTCAAGGACAATCCAAACGCCCATGCATGGTTATGGAAAGACCATACAGGTCACGCCGAAGCCGCTGAAATTACAGCATTGGCCGAGAAAGAACATCCCGAATATCTCGCCAAGTGCGGCGGGATATATTCCTCCGCCTATACATGGGTCGAACATGCCGACTGGATGCCCGCTATGCTCACGGGAACCCAAGCGCCAGACAAACTCAAACGCTGCCGATGTGCCGCAGGTCACAAGGCCATGTTCAACGACGGCTGGGGCGGCTACCCGGAAGAAAAATTTCTCTCGAAGCTCGATCCGAAACTCGGTAAATTGCGAAAAACATTGAGCGACCAGACATACGCAGTCGATCAGGCGGCGGGTAACCTCACCGACGAATGGGCGGCAAAACTCGACCTGCCGGCAGGTATTCCCGTGGCGATGGGTGCCTTCGACGCTCACTTAGGCGCAGTTGGCTCCGGAATCGCTCCGGGCACGTTAGTCAAAATCATAGGTACCAGCACATGCGACATGCTCGTGAGCGAATCGAGCAAGAAACTGGCCGATATCCCCGGCATATGCGGTATTGTTGAAGGCTCGATTCTACCTGGTTTCTTTGGATTGGAAGCAGGCCAGTCGGCTGTGGGCGATATTTTCAACTGGTTCGTCAACTATATCCAGCCGGGCGGTCCCAAGACAGGCTCGCACGAAGCACTGACCGAAAAAGCAGCAAAGATCAAACCGGGCCAGTCCGGACTGCTGGCTCTCGACTGGAACAACGGCAATAGAACCATCCTTGTCGATCAGCGATTGACAGGTTTGCTGCTTGGCCAGACGCTGCACACGAGACCTGAAGAAATCTACCGCGCGTTGATCGAGGCTACCGCTTTCGGCGCCCTGACGATAATCAACCGATTCGAAGAATACGGCGTAAAAGTCTCACAAGTCATCAACTGCGGCGGTATCGCCGAAAAAAATCCTCTGCTGATGCAGATTTACGCCGATACAACCGGCAGGGAAATGAAAATATCCCGCTCGGCACAAAGTTGCGCTCTTGGTTCATGTATCGCAGCCGCCGTGGTGGCGGGTAAAGCATCAGGCGGACACGACAGCTTCGCCGATGCCCAGGCTGCAATGTGCGGCATTAAAGATGTGACCTATAAACCAATCATCGAGAATGCTGCAGTTTATAAGAAAATATATGTCCTCTATAAACAGCTTCATGATGCCTTCGGGACTCAGGAATTCTCAGGTAAAATGGCAAACGTAATGAAAGAGCTGTTGACAATTAAAGACAGCATTCAAGATTAAGGGGTACGGCATGCAGGAAGAACTCAAAAAAGCCGTCTGCCAAGCAAATCTTGAGTTACAAAAACACAAGTTGGTCATTTACAGTTGGGGCAACGTCAGCGGGATAGACCGCTCGGCAGGTTTGGTCGTCATTAAGCCCAGTGGAGTATTGTACGATGAGCTGACGCCCGACAAAATGGTGGTGCTCGATCTGGAAGGTAAAATTATACAAGGAACTTTCAATCCATCATCGGATACACCAACCCACCTCGAACTATACAGAAATTTCGAAACTATCGGCGGGATATGCCACACACACTCGCCAAGTGCCACGATGTGGGCACAAGCCTGCAAAGAAATCCCGTGCTTTGGCACAACTCACGCCGACAATTTCTACGGACCCATTCCGGTGACTGAAGTTATGACCGAAGAAGAGATAAAAGAAAATTACGAGTTAAACACCGGCAAAGTCATCGTCCGGCGGATTGCCGGCATGGATCCGATGCAAATGCCGGCGGTACTGGTCGCCAATCACGGACCATTCACGTGGGGCGCAGATCCCGCTGCCGCCGTCGAGGAAAATATTGTGCTCGAACAAATCGCAACAATGGCTCTGGGTACGATTACTATCAATCCCAATCAGGGCCCGATTGACATAGCATTGCTGGAGAAACACTACCTGCGAAAACATGGGGAAAATGCATATTATGGACAGCCTCGGGGCTGAGTCCCGGGTCATATTTAGGAGAGAAGAAAATGATAAAAACTACATTCGGCGTCATTGTCGGGAACCGCGGCTTTTTCCCTGATGTATTAGCTAAAGAAGGACGAAAAAACATACTCGACGTGCTTAAAAAAAATGGCTTCAACTCGGCTGCACTATCCATACAGGATACGAAATACGGTACGGTTGAAACCTTTGCCGATGCTAAAAAATGCGCCGCTCTTTTTGCTGAAAAGAGTGAGAAGATTGACGGTATCATTGTCACGCTGCCGAACTTTGGCGATGAAAAGGGAGTCGCCGAGGCAATCAAACGCTCCGGGCTCAGCGTGCCAATCCTGATACAGGCAGAGCCCGACACCCAGGGCGGCATGACCATCGCGGACAGAAGAGATTCCTTTTGTGGCAAGATCAGCGTTTGCAATAATCTCAGGCAGGCGGGCATTCCTTATACGCTGACAAATTCGCATACGGTCGGTGTCAATTCGGCTCAGTTCAAACAGGAACTGGACGACTTCGCTTCGGTTTGCAGAATTTTAAAGGGTCTCAGAAACGTCAGGTTCGGCGCCATCGGAGCCCGCACAGGCGCATTTAATACAGTTCGTTACAGCGAAAAAATCCTCGAGCTTTCGGGCATAGCCGTCGAGACAATTGACCTTTCGGAAATCCTCGGAAGAGTCGAAAGGCTTGCCGACAACGATCGGGCGGTTAAAAGGAAATTAGATGCAATCAGGAAATACACGTCGACCAAAACGATTCCAACAGATAAGCTCTTGAAGATGGCCAAGTTCGGCTACGTCATTGACGAATGGATAAAAGAGACCGAATTGAACGGCACCGCAATCCAATGTTGGACCGCTTTGGAAGAGTTCTTCGGAATCGTACCATGCACGCTCATGAGTATAATGAGTGAATCGCTGGTACCGAGCGCGTGCGAAGTCGATATTACAGGTCTACTGGGGATGTACATTCTCCAGCTTGCCAGCGGAACACCCAGCGCGCTTCTGGACTGGAACAATAACTACAGCACCGATCCCGACAAAGCCGTTCTGTTCCATTGCAGTAATCTGCCGAAATCGTTCTTCGGCGACGCTAAGATGGACTACCAGGAAATCATTGCCGGGTCGGTCGGCAAAGAAAACACTTACGGTACGATTGTCGGCAGGATAGCACCGGCCAAAGCAACATTCTGCAGGACAACTACCGATGACACAACCGGCATTATCAGCACATATGTCGGTGAAGGCCAGTTCACAAACGACAAGCTCGATACGTTCGGCGGCTACGGCGTTATGAAAATCCCAGACCTTCAAATATTGATGCAATACATATGCAGGATGGGCTTCGAGCACCACGTTGCCGTCAATATCTCACAGAAGGCCGATGCTATAGCAGAAGCTCTTGACACCTATTTGGGCTGGGAGGTATATCGGCACGAATAATAATCGGACATTTCGGCAGCCCGCCCGAAACGTTAGCAGTCTGCGATAACTGCTATGATCCTCCAAGAGCAGCCAGTCTTGCTGCAATGTAGGCAGCCAGGCCAGCACCCTGATCCTCGGCGAGGGGAGCAACATATTTATCCACCGCAAACATTATCGACTCTTCTGTAGAAAAGGCCATCTCGTTATTCAATATGCCAACATACGCGACTATAGCATCCAAGTATTCTCCAGCCGCGGCATAATTATTATTGGCCCGTGCATTGCGTGAGATTACATCGGCAACTGAATCCATCTGTTCTTGTGTCGGCGGAGCGGTGCTCGATGCGTACTCACCAACGACCTGGGCAAGAGCAGCAATACGAGTCCCTCCGTCATCACGCAAAATCGCAGCTGTATGTTTAAGTTTTTCACAAGCAACACACGGCTGTATGTCCTGGGAAGAAGCCAAAGTATTTACCATCCAAACCTGCATCACGCTTTCATCAATTCCAAGTTCCGCAGCCGCCCACTGTACCAATGCCGGGCAACCTGAAATTTCGAATTCGACTCTCTCAAGGCCCGGCGCCGGAGGAATATATTGCGGAGTAGAAGTAGGAACAGGAGCAGGAGGTGGTGGCGGCGGCGATTCTTCACCCGGATTGACTGTTACAGTCACAGTCGCTCCGGCATGTTCTACTCCGAGCTGGCCGTCCGTAACCAAATACGTGAAGCTGTCTTCTCCGGCAAAACCATCATCCGGCACGTAAGTAAAAGTACCGTCTTCATTCAACTCTAACTGACCATGCTGTGGCGAGGTTCCATTTAATACAACCGAGAGAAAATCATTGTTCTCATCAAAATCATTGTCCAGTACATTACCGCTAACAGGTACGCCGGCGTTGGTTGCCACCTGGTCATCGGCCGGAATCGGAAGAACATTAGTCATATTTATTGTAACCTGCGCCGTTCCATATGGTCCGACAACACCCTGAGGATCAGTGATTGTATATTCGAAGCTATCGGTGCCGGTATAATATCCTGCACCGTCCTTTTTCGGTACATAGGTATATGTCCACGTCCCACTTGTTTCATCCCATTGCACCGTGACATCACCGTACAGCGGATCCTTCACTATCTCTATTGTCAGCTCATCATCAATATAACCTAATTCATCAGGAACATCAGAATAGTCCAAAGGCTTATTCTCGATATCGACGCCCATGTGTCCACTCATTGAGCCGGAATTGGCAACAGGAAGCTCATTAATCATTGTGATTGTAACTGTAACCCAGTCGCTCTCCAAACCGCTATCCGTTACTTTGGCCTGGTATGTGAATGAATCTTCTCCGACAAAACCCGGTTCCGGTGTGTACTCATATTCACCGGTCTCATAATCTATATATAAATCTCCATGCATAGGATTAATGTGCCGGATTATATTGAGAGATTCCTTAGTCAGCACATCACCACTCGTAGTGACACCCATATGCGTCACAAAAGCCCAGGGGTCCAGCGGCGGGACCAAACCCGGCGGCGTCGGGCATTCGGGACAATCGCGGGTATGTTTCTCATCCAACTCTAATTTTGCACGTGATCCACCATCTGTAATTTCTATATCCGCAGGAGCTTTTCCATCCGAGTAAATTTCTGTTTTAGAGCCTTGGGTTTGAGCACGAAGATAAATAGCTTTATCTGCACGCTTCGGATTAGTAATGGTGATATTACCTTTTTCAGATGGTTCCGTTTCTTTTCCGGCATGTATCAACACCGAAACATTGGCCGTACCTTCTGCCGAGGTCAACGAAGAAGCCCGTATCTGGCCTCCGCCAAGATCTATTCGAACATCCCGGCCTGCATCAATATGAATATCAGCCGTACTTTCGTATTTAGCATGGGCTTCGACTGTTATGATACCATTAATTTCCACGTCACCGTGCTCGGATACCAGGCACGTCCTGGCCTGGCCGACCACCAGGTCTTCATCGACCTGGTGAGCGTATGTTGTAACGTCACCATTAATCAAAAGGTTGCCGGAAGCAATCACAGAAATCTCATCATAGCTACCGCCATCCACTGATAATTGTCCAGTCGTGATATTGCCGTAATTTGTTGTAAGAAGTCTGATTTTACCCGGCTCGACAATCCATTCGGCCGGTGCATGTTGCGGCACAAATGAAATAATATCACCGATTGTGATTCCGCCTTCGCCCGCCAGCATATAAACATTTCCGCCCTCGGTGGTGTGGATTGCGGTCCGGTCGCCGTCAGGTCCCGTCATAAATTCAATTCCGCCAGTGTCATACTTCGTACGAAGCACTATATCGCCGCTTCCTCCTTCGATTACGCCATCGCTTATAGGTTCTGTGATAATGTTTCCTCCCGTTTTTGCATGGGCAACCAGCTCAACATCTGTTGACGCATAGGACTGGGCCTCAATCCATTTCTCATAAACGGTATTATCAGGTGGAGCATCAGGCATAGATCCATCCGCAATTGTCATATCCAGGGCGCCGATGATGATCTTGCCTCTTTTGCCGTACAGTGCAGAGGCATCGACATCGCCGGCAAAATTTACATAGTCACCGCTTATCTCCACGCTTGTTTCCACTACATCATCAAAATTATCGATAATGTCATGCGGTGTATGACCTCCTATCGCTTCGATTCGTGCGCCCGCCTGGATGGTTGTCTGTCCCTTGGAATAGGCGACAACCTGGCCGCTATCACCATCGGTCCCTGCATTAGCGGTTGTCAAACTCCCTGCTGCAAGAATAACTTCATCTGCTGCAGTGAGGCTGATGCCACCACCATCGCCAATAGTATCGTCGACATGGATAGTACCATTTTGTTCTACTCTACCATTGCCACTTGAGACTCTTGGAAGCTCCAACGCCGAAGAAAAAATATCGCCGGCGGCAAGGACTACCGTCCCCGATGGAGATTCGATATCGCCATCGTTTATTACATCACCGCTTCCATCGCCTGGTAATGTAACTGAGTCCATCTCAACGACGATATTACTGCCGGGTTCGCCAAGAAGCACCCTGTCTCCGGCAGCCATCACAACAAATCCATCGGGGCCTGTCTGTATATTTCCGTTATTTAGAACCTTTCTGCCAATAAGGGCCAGACCTTCAGCAGCAGTTATAGAACCGTTGTTGATTACTGCCCCCACATCACTTCCGCCAGCCATAAATTCGTATTTGCCGTCCAGAAAATCCTGATTTGTTATGTCAAGGCTGGAAGCTATCAATCGGTTCACCTTGACTTCGGAACCCGCACCGAAAAGGACGCCGGCAGGATTGATCAGGAAGATATTGCCGTTCGCCTCGAAACGACCGTAAATCTCCGTTCCATTTTCCGAAAATATCCTGAACAAAGCATTAGCATTAGTGCCCGGCTGGACGCAATAGACAGTGTTACCGGCCGCAATATCAAAATTACTGAAATGGCCTATTGCTCCATCGCTGGCGTTCATGTTTTGTATCCCATCTATAAGAGGACTTACAGTAATATTCCCCTCTATATTCTGTTGAAGTACAACTTCAGCCATGACTGCCGGAAGCCATGTATTGAAAATCAGATTACATGTCAGAAAATAAATTAATCCCCTTCTCAAACAACACTTTTTCATTGTTTTTAATTTTAATATGGTATCCATTTCTACCTTCCTTGCTAAAAAAAGTAGTGATTAATTTCCCGGATTTGTTTATAAAGTCTTGTGGATATCTGCCTCAGCATCACACCGAGAGAATCTTCCCAATCAACCACTTAGTCCATCGGCAAAAGGATTCGAAAATCTTCTGCTTTTATTATAGGATGGATAGACAGAGGTCTTGTCAAGTAAAAAAAGTCTTTTTTGTTCTGTTAAAAGTTTTTCAAAAACAGCCATATCAGTTCAGATATCGAGGATTGTGTTCAAGCTTTGATATTAAGCTTAACCAGGCATATGCCCTGAGAATACAGCCAGCTTAATATACAAGAATTCGCTGGCAATACTATTAATGAGTTTAATTTCGCTAATGGAATCCTGTATGATCAGGGAAGATTGGAAATCAATATCACAATCATATACCAAGGTGGGCCGGTATAAATTGCTTCCATTTTTTACGCCGATAACGGTAATGATATTGCCTGTAAAGCCGACCAAGGAAACCACTTTTTCAATATTAAAAACACAATTTTTCAATAGTACGAGTCATTTGTTCAGGCCACAAAAAACATAGAACACCAAAATCTGAGCTTCTAAGCAAAATACTTAAAAAATGTCAAAAAATCTTGCCAAAGTACACTATTTTACAACACATTTGATTACCATTTTTATTTTCATTGCTCTATAGCATGTGAACCAGACAGCCGACCGTTCGCCTGCCGGGCAAACAATTACAGGAAATCTCCCAATTGGCTCGATAACCTGAAACCGGAGCTGGTTCGATAAAAATTTCGAAAGGAAATTATAGAGATTTCTCTGGACAGTTCTCGTGATGGCCGTTAAAATACTGTTTTAAAGAATCGGTCAGTTTAAGTTTGCATTTATTAGAGGTAACCTATTATGGCACATAAAAAGGGACAAGGCTCCTCGCGGAACGGCAGAGACAGCAATCCCCAGTTCAGAGGCGTCAAACGGTTCGGCGGTCAGATCGTAAAAGCCGGCTCAATTATCGTACGACAGTGCGGCACGAAATTCTTTCCCGGCTCCAACGTCAGTATGGGCAGAGATTATACGTTGTTCGCTACTGCGGATGGACAGGTACAATTCCAGGGCCGAAAAATCCACGTTGTCTGAGAAATAACGGATAATAATCGATTAAAATAAGGATGGTAATTGCCATCCTTTTTTTTATATTGAGACACGAGTATGTTTATCGACCGGGCACAAATCTGGGTCAAAGCAGGAGACGGCGGTCACGGCTGTGTCAGCTTCCGGCGAGAAAAATTCATTCCCAAAGGCGGCCCCGACGGCGGCGATGGAGGTAACGGCGGCAACGTTTACTTCCAGGCTGTTGAAAACCTGGATACGCTGTTAGACTTCGCGGGCAAACACCACTGGCAGGCCCGGAACGGCCAGCCGGGCTCGGGAAACAACAAATTCGGAGCAAACGGCGACGACCTGATTATTAAGGTTCCACCGGGAACACTAATTTACGATACTGACCTGGATTTGCTGCTCAAAGACATGAGCGAGATTGGAATGAAAGTTCGTGTTTGTCTCGGAGGTAAAGGAGGAAAAGGCAACAAGGCCTTTGCAACATCAACCAACCAAACACCAAGATACGCCGAGCCGGGCAAAAAGGGTCAGGAAAGAAATATCAGGCTCGAACTAAAACTTATCGCCGATGTGGGCTTAGTCGGTATGCCGAACGCCGGCAAGAGCACTCTTGTTTCCCGCTGCTCTGCGGCAAGACCAAAAATAGCCGACTACCCTTTCACCACAATTGAGCCGGTGCTGGGCATTGTCGAACTGAGCGACTATCGCCGGTTTGTGATGGCCGACATCCCCGGCCTGATCGAAGGAGCCAGCAAAGGAGCAGGCCTGGGGCATGATTTTCTTAAACATATAGAGCGTACGCTGATTCTCGTGCACATACTGGATATTATGCCGACGGACGGCTCCGATCCAGCAGAGAACTACAAGATCATCCGCTCAGAACTTCAACAGCATAGCAAAGCCTTAGCCCGAAAACAGGAAATCATCGTCGCCAACAAAATCGACCTCGATCCGGATGGAATAATTGTAAAAGAATTGACAGAAAAGATACAGCAGCCTGTCCACCCAATCTCAGCAGTGACTGGTTCGGGAACGAAAGAATTGAGCGAACTGATCTGGCAAAAGATCAAGGAACTAAAACACTAATCAAGTGCCTATTCGTCAATTGCATGTAAAGTAACAGAGATTCCGTATTTCCTCTTATTTTTTTCCAATTCTATTATCACTTCAGTAGGATGATACTTACTACTGAACTCGGTTATGGCATTTTTGACTTCTATGTTAACCTCTCCTTCAATCTCCCAAATCTCTGGCCTTGTGATGGATTTACATATCCATAAGGTCAATGGTTCTATAAGCGGTACTTCTTCGATAGTACATAGACCTTTTTTATCCGTCTTACTATTCAACTTTGAAGTGTACCATACCCTTTCTGAAAAACCCGGGCTGCATACACCAACCGGGACACCTGCCAACAATTTGCCCTTTGAGTCTTTAACTTCAACTTCGATTGTGATATCAGGTCTGTGTGGCACAATCTCGACAAAGTATTCCTTCTTGCCCGGCTCGAATTTAATGGGCCTTTCGATCATAAGATAATAGACAAACTTCCTATCACGTGTTAACTCATTCTCATCCCAATCACGAGGTTTTTCATCAGTTCTGATTTGTATTTCCAGACCATCAACTGCTGGAACGCCGTCCAGTTCAAATCTACCTTCTGAATCAGTGAAGACTTCTTCGACATCGAAGTCCCCTACCTCATCCGAGTCTACATCTATCTCGACTTCACGTCCAACCAGTGGCTGACCATGATTGTCGATTACACTGCCGCGAATTATTATATCCGCCCTTAGCAGGGTGAAATTGCAATCTTCTTGTTGAAAGAATCTTTTAGCTTCTGTGGCATATCCGTCCGCCTGCGCCTCCAATCGCACCTCTGACCACACATCCGGCAGATTCCCCAGCTTGTAATTACCGTTTCTGTCTGTAACGGCAAAAGTCCTTCTCCTAAGCTCACTGTCATCAAGAGACGATAATATTTCGTTTTCCTTATTAGTTTTACCTAAACTCCTAATATTTATCTCATTCTCGCCGACCACAACATTCATATACTCGAGCATAACCACAGCATTCGCTACTGGTTGATTCTGACGGTCCGTTACTCGCCCGGTTATTACACTGGCCGCCTGCATCCTAAGCTCAATATCCATTATCTCACTCGGATATTTATCTTCGTCACTTTTAAATATTATCCTGCCCGGATTGCCGGGAATAAACTCACGCAGTCTCTCGTCATCCACTAATTGAATATCAACATCGCCCCCTTGTTCAAGTTTTGTTTTCCCATCATCTGGTATAAACCGGGGCCGCAGCTCGTGCCTTGGATTTCGAAGCAATGTCCATGCGACACGGGCCAGGTCGTTACTTTTAACAGCACGGACAATCATCGGGAATCCGCCTAATCTTCTTCTCGGACGCAGTTTTATAGCAAACTCGCCCTTTTGATTTGTTCGACCTCTTATACCTTCCAATGTCACAACTTCGGCTCCGGCCATAAGTTCGCCTTTTTCGTCAATTACCCTGCCGCTGAAAAAGCGGGTCTGTACTCTCGGCAATTGTGTATAATCAGGTGGTATGTCCAGATTAAATACTTCCAACGGAATTGATTCGTAGTTATATGTCACTTCCATATCCAACAACCGATCCCTGTATTCCTCTGTAAAAGTTGCTGTAATGCGCAATGGAAGATTACTTTTAGCGTCAACCCATGCTTTGCCCTTCCAGGTGTCACGATAAGTGACTTCATATATACGCTGAGTGGATGTCGTTTCATCAGCAAGTTCGGCCGCCTTAAAAGGTGTTTCCTTGCCGCTGAATAAAAGGATAATTTCGAAATTACCGGTCTCCATGTAGTCCTCAAAAGGTGAATATGAATCGCTCAACTGGGCGGTCTTCTCCTGGCGATTTAGGGTAAGCCGATTCTCACCGTCGTCGATAGCAATTTCCTCGGGAGATTCATCACGCAACATCGTCCTGTTTTTTAACCACGATCGGATTTCCCTGACCTGACCGTTGGAACGGGTGACTTTCGTTACAATATGAATATTGTCTGCACTGTTAAACGCTTTTATCACTTCGGCCCATGCGGTCGTACCATTGAAGCCTCTGATGCCTACGATCACAGCAACAGCAATTACCACCGCCGTTGTGAGTTTTGTTATTCTATTTTTCATAATCATTCTCCATATGCTGGGCTCAGCCGAGAGCGATTTTGTCTTTTCAGATTCGTTGAACGCAGTCAAAGCATCAGTGATAATCCTGCCATCGACTTTCAAGTTGACATTAACTTTTGATTTAGCAAACAAACTTTTTATCTTTTCTACTGAGTTCATTTTTATATCTCACTATTTAAGATCGACCGCAACTTGCGAATTCCGTACCTGTATCGACCTTTAACCGTATTGACAGAGATGCCGAAGGATTTAGCAATAACCTTAAATCGCATCCGACCGTGTATGTGCAATACAATTACTTCTCTTTGTTCATCGGGCAGCTCGGCCAGCGCTGAGCTTAACAGCCGTAACTCTTCGTTGTAGGTAATCAGCCGGACGGGCTCGCTCGAATCCACACTCGCCGAGCAAGCCTGCTCCGAATTGAGAGCTATGGCCCGGCCGTGTCCCTTCCGCATCAGATCTCGGACCCGATTGGCAACGCACCTTGCCAGATATGCTTTCAGGCTGCCGGTGAGCTTAAAGCTCGCAATATTCTGAGCAAAAGCAACGAAAACATCATGTACGGCATCTTCTGCAAGATTCACATCATGCGAAAGTGCAATCGCTAAAATCAGAAGGCTATCTCTGTACTTTTCATAGATCCGGCGCAAAGCATCCCTGTTTCCCTTTTTGCACCTGGTTACAAGCAGCTTGTCTATCATCAAGAGAACCTCACCGATGAGCAATGAACGTTCACTACCTAATATAACGATTCACACGGCTGTTTGGGTATAAAGAAAATCGGATTCCATACAAATATAGTGACCGAATTGGGTGATTTTTCTACGGGAATTTCAGGTTTTTATCTCAACTTGGTGATGATGTTACTTAAATCTTATGAAGCGTTAAAAGTTATCAGTTATGGAAGGTTTTCAAGATCGGCTAAGTCTTGATGTCTGCCAGAAGCTTGCTTATTGGCTTTTATATGCTTCAAACTAATCAAGTTAACTTCCACACCATCCAATATATCCGACACTCGGTCAGCATAACATTCACTGAAATTGACACCGGAAATGGTAGTTGCGATCTCTATCCTGACTGGCGGAACACCAAGACGGATTATTTGCCACTCTTTCAAAAATAATTCGGGAGACAGTTCAGGAGGATCAAAGCCAAATTCTTTCAAAACGGCCACTATCCGATCAGCATTATCCAGATGCATAGCAATCCAGATATCCATATCGACAGTAGATCGCGGATAGCCGTGATAGCCAACCGCATATCCGCCAATAAGCAAATACTCAACCTGATGAGCGTTGAGTAGCTTCAAAAATTCTTTGAAGTCGGGTGGTAGATGGATCGTAGCCATAGATAATTCGCCGCATTAATTCAACAGCTTCCAAACGCTCGTAAGGTGTTTTGGAAAGCCAGTATGACTTCTCATCTGATTGGTCAAAAAGCGATGATACTTTAAAGGCCGTTCTTTGTATTTTCAGAAAACCGAGTTCATCCATACAAAAATCATACCAGAAAGAGACAGCCGTGTAAACTAAACTTCCGATTGTATGTGTATTTTCTTGCCATGCCCAACGAAATTCCGAAGCTGGTTTTCAGATTGACTTCAGCAAAATAATAAGGTAAAAGACAATAAACGAACAACGAACTATAATCCGCGGGTTAATAATCATGAATATAATAGCAATAGATATCGGTAACACAAATATTCATATTGGGCTTTTCCTCAATGACGAGGAACAGTTTTTCGAATCGATCCCGGGCGGGTCGCGGGCAAAACTGACCAACTGCCTGAAGTCCGCCTGGAAGCAAATACCGACTATCGAAGGCTCGACCGAAGACAGGCGCAACGGCGTAATTGTCGTCAGCAGCGTTAAACCTGCCTGGACAAAGGTCATCAAGGAAATAGCAGAGGCCAATTTCGACGGAGAGATTCACATTATCGGCAAAGACATCCCCCTGCCGATGCAGCTCTGGGTCGATGAGCCGGATAAGGTCGGCACAGACCGGGTAATCTCAGCAGCAGCAGCATTCGATGTTGTTCAAGATGCGGTGGTCGTTGCCGATTTCGGCACTGCGGTGACCATCGACCTGGTCGACCATAACGGCATCTTCCTCGGCGGCGTTATTTGCCCCGGCTTTGAGATTAGTGCTAAGGCATTAAGAGATTACACCGCCCAATTGCCGAATATCAAAATCACAAAGCCTAAAGCCCCATACGGCAAAAACACGGTCGATGCCATCAATTGCGGCTTGTACTATTCCATCGTGGGAGCATTGCAGGAAGTCATCCGACGCTACGCCGAGGAATTCGGAAAATGGCCGCAAACCGTCATTACCGGTTCGGGAGCCAAAGTCATCGCCGCCGATTGTGAATTCATAGACAATTACGTGCCCAACCTTGTCGTCAAAGGCATTGTCCTGGCCTATAAAAAATATCTCGAACAAAAAACACAGTAATGCTTACGGAGACTCTAAATGGTCTCAACAGTATTTACAAAAATTCTGTTTAGTCAGTTCTTTTGGTGGATCATAGCTTTCGTTCTCTTTGTAGCTTTTTACTTTGTTCGGAAAAAAAGTCCCCCGCCCTTTCCAGGAACAAGGAAATCCATTGAGAAATTCTGTAAGAAGCACGAAAAGAAGATCACAAAAATATGCGACATCTTCTGGATATGTATGATTCTACTTTTGGCCTATTTTTCGTATTTTATGTTATCTATCTTCAGAGATGATTTCAAAATTCAACCAGAATCCGAATCAATCCGAATTATGTCTATCCAAACAAACAGGATGTTGTTATTCTCGACATTGATTATTTGGTCAGGTGTTTCGGGTTTCTTCGTTGGCTTTCTTTCGGTCTTTCAATCAAACATTACAAGAATAAAAAGAATCATCCTTCTCATTGTGTGTCTTCTCCCGATACTATTCACAGTCATCCAAGCATTAACAGTCTATACTGAAAATCTCTGGTCGACCATTCAATCCTGCATTTGTTTCTCATCATACAGTTGGATTATCAACATGCCGGCTGTAATTACAGGCAAGAGTTTCTCCGAGCTTTTGGGAAACATGGTTAAAAAAGTACAATTAATGCTCTCTCATCATACGAACTGATACGGACAACCCTATGGATTGTTTTGCTGCTGTAATGACAGGTAAGGGCACTGGTGCGATATCGACCATTCAAATCTTCGGTGATTCCGCCGAGGTCGTTATAAAAAAGGTATTCAAGCCGGCAGGAACTAAACCATCGAAATTCAAGACCGGCCAAATCCATCTCGGCACAATCTGTGACGGTACTGAGGTTATCGACCAGGTAACGATCGGTTGTGAAGGTCCGGATACTTTGGCAATAAACTGTCATGGCAATCCGCTTATCGTCGAGATGATTATGCAACTTCTCCAGCGTAACGGAGCAAGCTTAGCGACGGCAGAAGAGCTTCTAACTAAAACCTTGTCTGCACAAAAAGACATTAACACAATCGCTATAGAAGCCAAACTGGCGCAGGCAAGAGCCAGGACCATTCAGGGCACAAAAATAATTGCAAATCAAATTGATGCCGGACTGGCCGAAAAAGCCGGGGGCTGGCTCGAAAATACAGATGAAATTTCTCTCGATACAATCAAGGCTGAAGCAATTGATATACTGAAAAAATCCCAGACAGCAAAACATATTATCTACGGCTGTACCGCGGTTCTTGCAGGCCCGCCTAACAGCGGTAAAAGTACACTTCTCAACTGCCTGGCCGGCCGGCAAAAAGCCATCGTCACCGACATTAAAGGCACCACCAGAGACTGGGTCAGCGCCCGATGCCAAATCGGACCTCTATCCGTTAAGCTAATCGATACGGCCGGCCTGGATAACGGATTAGTCGATTCTGAGGATTCTGTTGAAAACGCAGCTCAGAATAAAACCTCTGAAATTCTCGAACAGGCGGACATTTTACTGCTCGTTCTGGACAATAGTCAGCCGGCCGAAGAACTTGACGGCCGGTCCTTGGATAAAATATTCGGCAGAAAAATCATAACAATATTAAACAAATCCGACCTACCGACCAAATTCAATACCAGCCGGCTGCCGGTCAACTTGTCAAACACAGTAAAAATAAGCGCCAAAGATGGCACCGGAATCGAAAGTCTTAATGAAAAAATTGTCAAAACTGCCGGAGCAACGGATTTCGAATTGCGAGAACCGGTCTGCTTCACTGCCCGACAGGAAGACATTCTAAAGCAATTAACAAATGTCAAATCAAAACAGCAGGCAACTTCAATCATAACAGAGTTGTTAAACGGCCAAATTCATGTATAATCTTTCCTTATGGCCCCAACTAATGAAAAACTAACGCCTGCTATGAAGCAGTTTCACCGGTTCAAACAGATGCATCCGGACTGCATCCTCTTTTTCCGTATGGGCGATTTCTATGAGACCTTTTACGAGGACGCCAAAACCTGCTCTAAGGTCCTCGGCCTGACGCTGACAAGCCGGAGCAAGGCTGATAATCCAATCCCATTGGCTGGTGTGCCATACCACGCTGTCGAAGGATATCTTAAAAAAATGCTGCAAGCAGGCTATCGGGTCGCAGTCTGTGAGCAGGTCGAAGATCCGAAAACCACAAAGGGCGTCGTCAAGCGGGATGTCGTTCGAATCGTCACGCCTGGAACGCTTACAGATGATATTCTTCTCGATGCTAAAGAGGACAACTTTTTATGCGCTGTAAGCCTCGGGACAAAACAGTACGCTGCGATAAGCTGGATTGATATCTCGACTGGGCACTTCTTTGTCCAAGAGCTACCGGAAGAAAAACTGCTCGACGAGCTGCTCAGGCTCTCGCCGGCAGAATGTTTGCTTGCCGACCGGCGGGGCGAGCTGTTCGAAGCTGAAACAAAAAAGCTCATAAGAGATGTCACGCAATTGACCAGTGCTATAATCACTGAGCGTCCCGGCTGGTACTTCGATCCTTACCAGGCAAGGCAAAGACTGCTCAAGCATTTCGGTACGGCCACACTCGAAGGTTTCGGCATCGGCGACGATGATGACGGTCTTATCCCCCCTGCCGGCGCCATCATAGAATATCTCAACGAAACACAGAAAACAACACTCGGCCATATCCAGAATCTTAAGAAAATCAGCCGCCAAAACTTTTTACAGATAGATCCGACGAGCCTGCGGAGCCTGGAGGTGCTGCGAACGATTCGCACCGAAAGCAGAAAAGGATCACTGCTGGAATGCCTTGATCAAACCATTACCGGCATGGGCGCTCGAATGTTCAGAAACTTGTTGTGTATGCCGCTCTGCGATCTTGCCAATATCGAGCAGCGACAGGACGCTATCGAAGAAATCAAAGACGCCGATGCAAAATTAACCGACATCCGTAGACTGCTGGCAAACATTTTCGATACCGAAAGAATCGCTGCCCGCATCAGCACTTTCCGCGCATCTCCGAGAGACCTGGTCGCCCTGGCAGCAACACTTCGGCAAATCCCGCTGCTGCGAGAGATTCTGCAACAATTCCATGGTGACCTGCTTAAACAGTTAGGCTGCAGGTGCGACAGCATGGACGAACTGGCCGACCTGCTCGAAGCGGCCATAGAACCGGAACCACCATCACACCTTCGCGATGGCGGCGTCATAAGAGCAGGCTTTTCTGAAGAACTCGACCGGCTTCACTCAATTTCCAGAGACGGTCAAAGCTGGCTACGAAATTACCAGAAGCAGCAATCCGAACGAACCGGTATAGCGAACCTGAAGATTGGTTATAACAAAGTCTTCGGTTACTACATCGAAATAAACCACTCGGCAGCAGACAAAGTTCCCACCGACTATATCCGCAAGCAGACAATAAAAAACGCTGAGCGATATATCACCGATGAGCTTAAAGAGTACGAAACCCAGGCACTCAGCGCTGAAGAAAAGGCGCTCGAATTAGAGCAGCAGCTTTTCGACCAGCTCCGCCGTCAGTCCGCCCAGTATATAAACCGCCTCCAGACTCTTGCCGAAACAGTCGCTCAATGTGACTGCATAGTCGCCCTCGCATTTCTGGCAAGGCGGCGAAATTACATCCGCCCGAAGATAACCGATGGCGGTCAGCTTATTATTCACGAAGGCAGGCATCCGGTAGTGGCAGAGACACTCGGAGCGGAATTTGTGCCGAACGACGTTGAGCTCGGCGACGCGGCAGGTGATATTCTTGTGATTACGGGCCCTAACATGTCCGGCAAAAGCACTTATATCCGGCAGGTCGCCCTGTTGGTGCTAATGGCACAGACCGGTTCTTTTATTCCTGCCAAAAACGCCGAGATAGGACTGGTAGATAGAATTTTCACACGAGTCGGCGCTTCGGATGAATTGGTTCGCGGCCAATCCACATTCATGGTCGAAATGACCGAGACGGCAAACATCATCAACAACGCCACGGATAAATCTCTCGTCATTCTCGACGAAGTAGGCCGCGGTACAAGCACCTATGATGGGCTTTCCCTGGCATGGGCTATCACAGAATACATTGCAAACAAATTGAAATGCCGGACACTATTCGCCACGCACTATCACGAACTTACGGAATTATCCGAATTGTTTGCGAATGTGAAAAACTGCAATGTGGCCGTACGCGAATGGATGGATGAAGTCGTCTTTCTGCACAAGATTCTGCCGGGCGGAACAGATAAAAGCTACGGCATCCATGTCGCTAAACTGGCGGGTATCCCGAAGACGATCCTGGACAGATCGAACGAAATCCTGAAGGAACTCGAAAGCACATTTCAAAAAGAAGCCACGGGTGAACATCTCTCCCGCCACAAGACAAAAGAGCCAGACAAAGATACTCTTTTCGTGGAGAAACATAAAAGCGTACTGGATAAACTCGCCTCAACAGATATCAACAACCTAACACCGATAGAAGCTATTAATTTGCTCAATCAAATAAAGAGTGAAATAAATGAAACGCAAAGGTAAAATTCCAACAACAGAATCAGGATTATCCGACAGTGAATTGTGTAAGACGGTAAAGAAAAAATCCAACGTTATAGACGCTCTAATAATCTCACCTTCAGATGTCGAAACCGCCGCCTGGGTCAGGTTGAAATGTCAGTTTGGATGTGAGGGCTACGGCCTGAGCCTGGTTTGCCCACCTTATACACCGACAGCACAGCAGATGCGAGAAGTTCTGGATTCATATCACCGTGTAATATTAATCCATTTTACTCCCAAGGCTCGGATAAAAGCGACCATAGTCGAGCTTGAGCGGGACTTTTTTCTACGTGGTGCCTGGAAGGTTTTCGGGATTGGAGCTGGGTCGTGCAGTCTTTGTAAAGAATGTAACCTGGAACAACAGGTCTGTCGAAATTCAGACCGTGCCCGCCCTGCGATGGAGGCCTGTGGAATCGATGTATTCACTACAGTAAAAAAAGTCGGCTTTCCTATAGAGGTTGTTCGAACAAAAAGTCAATGCCCGAACTATTACGGCTTGATACTTATTGACTGATTCGTTTTAATATTCATAGTTATAAAGAAATTGTTGCTCTATTACTCGGAAAGGGCATAGTTATGAAAAACACATTGAAATCAACACTTATCGTTTTGAGTGGTTTGTTCTCATTGCTATCCGGTTGCGCAGAGGTCGAAATCACCGGCAGAAAACAATTCAATATTGTTCCCGACTCGACGATGAATTCGATGAGCTTTCAATCCTACAGCGAATTTCTCTCCAGTCACAAGCTCAGTACTGACACCGAACATACCCTGATGGTGAAGCGCGTCGGCGCCAGAATCCAGAACGCCGTCGAATCATACTGCGAGAAAAACGGCATTATGGACCAACTTGAAGGCTACAAATGGGAATTCAATCTGGTCGAGGACCCAAACGTCAATGCCTGGTGCATGCCCGGCGGAAAAGTAGTCGTCTATACCGGCATCCTGCCAATCGCCCAGGGCGAAGGAGGCCTCGCAGTCGTCATGGGACATGAAATCGCCCACGCATTCGCCAAGCACGGCGCCGAACGAATGAGCCAGGCACTCCTCGTCGAGCTTGGCGGCGTAGCATTATCGACTGCTTTGAAAGATAAGCCCGAACTTACGAAGAACCTTTTCATGCAATCATACGGTGTCGGCACTACACTCGGTGTGTTAAAATACAGCAGAACCCATGAAAACGAAGCGGACCATCTGGGTATGGTCTTCATGGCGATGGCAGGATACAATCCGCAGGAGGCCATCAGCTTCTGGGAGAGAATGGCAGCACAAAAGAAAGGCGCCCAACCCCTGGAATTTCTGAGCACCCACCCCGCTGACGATACAAGAATCCAGAACCTAAAAGATCTTCTCCCCGATGTCATGCAATACTACAAAAAACAGTAAGAAGATTCGAAGCACAGATGACGTTTTTCAAGGAAGAGTAGCAATCTGGATTATCTTAGGATCGTCGGCGCGTATTTTCAGAAACATTTGCTTGCCGGAGTCCACACCGAAATATTCGAAGCCGGCAACCAGCAGATAGTTGACCACATATCGAAGGTTGGCAACATTCGTACTTGTCATAGCTTCACCGATCCAGATAACTTGCTCTGTTTGTGAAGCCGTATCAGGATCGGGAGCAAAAACCTTAATTACGAGCCATTGATTATAATACGTATCAACATATGGGACATAAGTAGTATATCCGAAATGATAATCTCCCCAATATCCATCGTGAAAACCTAGATAAGGACGATATAGCGGCTCATAGCCCGCTATTCTGCGCGAATCCAATCCTACCTGGAAGGCAAGCCGATAGTCGGACTGCTCGACGTTCGGAGCCGGGACGTAACCGTGTTGTTTCAGCAGCATTTCAATCTTAGCTTTAATCTGGCTATCAAAGATAGTATTTTGGGAATTTGGGTCTACCACCACATAGATTGACGTCTTATCTTTGATCGGTTCATCAAGCTCTGAAAATCCGTTGACATGTACTGTATATGTTGCCGTGCAGCCCGCGGTACAAATCGATATAGTTACTAAAATCAAAAATAGTTTTTTCATTTTGTAATCCCTTCAAATCAATTCTATAAGAAAAATCATAGCTTTATTGTCGCCACAAGGCAATACCAAATCAAGGAAACTGCTAAAGCCAAATCAGGAGCAACAGGCCCGGTTCCATTCAATTGATTTTGGGGAGGCAGAAAAAGCTGTTGAATAGCATTGCACCAGAGCTTATGATGCTTGCCGATGTGCAATTGAGAACTTAGAGGAGACAAAACAATGAAGTATTCACAATTAACTCGCCGTGATTTTTTGAAAGGCTTTTGCGCAGGCACAGTTACAGCCATGGTTCCATTTCATGGGCAAGCTGCCCAAACAAAGCATCGGCCGAATATCGTAGTCATCCTGAGCGACGACCAGGGCTGGGGCGACCTGAGTCTCCACGGGAACCTAAATATCGATACACCCAATATCGACTCACTGGCTCATGATGGGGCCATGTTCGAGAGATTCTTCGTCTGTGCTGTGTGCGCACCAACGCGGGCCGAGTTCTTCACCGGTCGCTACCACCCCCGCGGCGGTGTTCGGGGAGTGTCAACGGGAGCCGAGCGACTTAATCTCGATGAAAAAACCATTGGTGACACCTTCAAGTCGGCGGGCTACGCCACGGCGGCATTTGGCAAGTGGCACAACGGCACACAATATCCCTACCATCCGAACGGTCGCGGATTCGACCAGTATTACGGCTTCTGCTCAGGCCACTGGGGTAATTACTTCGATCCTATCCTCGAACATAACGGCAAAATCGTCAGAGGAAAAGGCTACATCATTGATGATCTAACCGACCACGCTCTGGTGTTTATCGAGCAAAACAAGGACCGGCCGTTTTTCTGCTATTTGCCATTCAATACGCCGCACTCGCCCATGCAGGTGCCCGATCGTTTCTGGGAGGAATTCAGGAATCACCAGCTCGGTATGAGGAACCGGGATCCGGAGAAAGAACAGATCGACAAGACACGCTGCGCTCTGGCAATGTGTGAGAACATAGACTGGGATGTGGGACGAGTTCTGCAGAAGCTCGAAGAATTAAAGCTCGCCGAAAATACTATCGTCGTTTACTTCAGCGACAACGGGCCAAATAGCTGGCGGTGGAATGGTGGCATGAAAGGACGCAAGGGTTCGACCGACGAAGGTGGTGTTCGCGTCCCCTGTTTGATACGCTGGCCCGGACATATCAAACCGAAGACAAATATATCACAAATTGCCGGCGCAATTGACCTGCTTCCAACGCTGGCAGATATGGTCGGGATTCCAATCGTAGGCACCAAAGCACTTGATGGTATCAGTATCAAGCCGCTTCTGTTTGAAGAAACAGAAGACTGGCCGGACCGAATGATCTTCTCCCATCAGAACGGCAGGGTCAGCGTTCGTACGCAGCGTTACCGGCTCGATAATACCGGCAAGCTTTTCGATATGCAGGCCGATCCGGGACAAGACCATGATATCTCGAAGGAAAGACCGGATGTTGCTAAAAGGCTAACGAAAGCCGTTGCTAAGTGGAAGCAACAAGTGTTACCCAAATCACAAAAGGATCATCGGCCGTTCCCGGTCGGTTATCCTGAATTTCCGGCGACAATTTTACCGGCACGTGACGGTGTACCACATGGCAATATTCGCCGAAGCGCCAGAGCACCAAATTGCTCGTACTTCACAAATTGGATCGACAAAGAAGACAAGATTACATGGGATATAGAGGTGGCAAACACCGGGCGATATGAAGCGGTGGTTTTTTACACCTGCCCGATAAGCGACGTCGGTTCGACAGTCGAACTTACTTTCAATCGAAGCAGAGTCAGGAGGAAAGTAACCGAGCCACACGATCCTCCCTCCGTGGGCGCTGAATTCGACCGTGTCGATCGAGGTAGTGAATCTTTCGTCAAGGACTTCCGGCCGCTTAGCCTAGATACGTTTCGATTGGAAAAAGGCAGGGGCCTGTTGTCACTAAGCGCCCTGGACGTTCCTGGGGATCAGGTGATGGAAGTTCGTGCTGTTATGCTCACTCTGTTGAAATAAACGTGCCGGATCAATCGTACCAGAACATGCTTGTTGGAATATTAGAACCTTACAATCCGCTTGTCGGGTCTATGGACAAAGAAAACACGGAGCGCAGTATCTACGCTCCGTGGCGCCCAACTTTACAAACGAACGTCTCATTGCGGCTGCTTTACCCAAGCTCTCCTTCTCTGGAACAGGTATATGATTACCGCCAAGGCAATCAATCCAACGAGCCCATTTTCTCCAAGGTCAGCAATGAGTGCGGTGAGATTGGGAACAACGCTTCCAAAGAAAGGAACCGTATCGCCGAACAGGATATGAGCAATAATACCCAAGGCGACCAAAAGCAGGAAAACTTCCGTGATCTCACCAAGCCATTTCTTTACTTCCTCAAGATAATGCATCTTCGACTCTCCTATTAAAGTATTAAAAATAAAGCACTTTAATTAAGTGACATCCACGTATTTTGTTCGGCTTGTCTTTTCAATTTACTTTAATATTTATAACCAAAATACGTGACATATATCGATGACAAAAAGATTTTGTGCTATACCGAATATCTACTCCATGTACCGTAAAAACCACTTATCAGTATTGAAATGCAAGCTATCAGACTAAGCGACAAACATGTCAAACTTATTTGGATTTTTCGTATTCATTTTTTGTATTTTTAGCAGCTCAAATTAAACAATCCTAAACCGGAAGAAATGAAACATAAATTATCTAAACACAGTTGCAATAAACTGCCTGCCTTGTACATGAATAAACCAATTTTTACCCTCTTTTTGATGTTAAAATGGGGTGATTTTTACTTGACTTATGTGTCAAAATAGGGTATTATGTATACATGATAAGGGACATAATATTTTTCGTTTTACGAATATTGCTCATCATAGCTATTTGGGCTTTTGTGTGGAAATTGATAGAGCCGAAAACACAGCTTATGCGAATATTCAGGGCAGCTTTGCTTGTGCTTGGTCTGTTAGTCGTTCTGTCAATACTGAAAATTACAGGGCAATAATCGCGATCAGTACAGCATGCATAAATGGTGACTTTTACAATTGCTGTTTACTTCATTGAACAAAGTTGCTTTATAAGACAAACCTAATCATCCGAACCAACTTTCCACTACGAAAAATTGTCAATTCAGCAAACTACCGATAATAGTAAATTTTGAAGTATTGATAATAACATAAAAGGATACTAATCAACGAGGAGAAATATCGAATAGCTATGGCGGCCAGTCCTGTCCTTTAATGCCTCGAACCGTCAGGTTGGCATTCGGAAGACCATCCCGGGCCGGCCGAATCTCCTTTGCCTTAAGGAAGTCCGCTCGACCGTCAGCGAAGAGGTAGTTCCGTGATCCCTCCCAACACCACCATCCGCTATCCACTTCAATGGGTGAATGATTGCTAAGCCATTCACCGATAAGAATCTTGCCCGAAGGCTTACTTACATCCGTACTTCGCTGGGTGATAGAGGGCCGAGGATTCGAATAAGTATCGGCAGGACTATTCATATCATCAATTTGCTCGGGACTGTGGTAAAAAGCCATCGAATATGAGTAGCTGGTGGATTCATATCTTTCCTTTGCAACGCGGTCCTGGGGACAGAACAGAACCGATGGATTATTCACATCTATAGGACCGCCCATATAAGGCTCGACAAACGACCGCCAGCCACGCCCCATCCATAGCCAGTAGGCAGGATCTGTTGAAACCGGATCCTGGGCGCATGGGTATGCGTTGTCGTTCGAACTAAGATACATATCCACCGCTAGGAATATCTGTTTGAGTTGGTGGGCGCAGCCTACTCTGGCCGCCACAGCCCTGACCTTTTGCAGCGATGGAATCAGGATCGACAACAGCAATGCTATGATCGCTATGACCACAAGCAGCTCAATGAGCGTAAATCCCATACTATTAGAAGGTCTTTTTTTCACAAACTACTCAACCGTAACACTTTTTGCGAGATTGCGGGGTTTATCAACATCCTGGCCGCGAAGCACGGCGGCGTGATAAGCCAACAATTGCAGCGGTATAACAGTCAGCATCGGCTGGAGAAACTCAGGGGCGTCTGGAATTGTAATCAAATGGTTGGCGTATTGGGCGATGTTCTCGTCGCCCTCAGTTGCGACGGCTATAATCTTACCCCCTCGGGCGCGGACTTCAGCGATGTTACCCATAATCTTATCGTATTGCGGCCCGGACGTAGCGATGAAAACCGCCGGCATACCATCGGCAATCAAGGCTATCGGGCCGTGTTTCATCTCCGCGGCGGGCAGACCTTCGGCATGAATATAACTTATCTCTTTGAGTTTCAAAGCTCCTTCGAGAGCAACCGGATAATTAAAGCCTCTGCCCAGGAAAAGCCAATTGTCCTTATCAATATTTGCCGCTGCAATATCTTTGATATGTTCCGACTGCGTCAGTATCGTACCAATCTTATCCGGGATTTGGGAAAGTTCTTCGATGTGCCTATCGGCCTCGTTGCTGCTAATGTGTTTTCTTCTACCCAATTCAATAGCCAGCATTGTCAGAACCGCAACCTGTGTTGTAAAGGCTTTTGTACTGGCAACACCGATCTCAGGGCCGGCGTGCAAATATATTCCCGCATCGGTGGCTCGGGCTATCGATGAGCCGACTACATTAACGACTCCGAGTACTCTTGCTCCGCGTTCTTTGGCTTCCTCTACAGCAGCCAAGGTATCGAGCGTTTCTCCGGATTGACTTATCGCTATAACTACGGTGCGGTCCTCGATAATCGGATTACGATAGCGAAATTCGCTGGCGTATTCGGTTTCCGACGGGATGCGGGCCAACTGCTCGAACAAAAACTCCCCCACCAGACCGGCGTGGAAGGCTGTTCCACAGGCAGTCATTATTAGCCGCTTTGTGCGCGTCAAATCCCGCAGGTACGAAGCGATGCCCCCGAGCCTTATTCTGTTATTCTGCCGGTCGATTCGGCCGCCCATGCAGATATTAAGGGCTCTGGGCTGCTCGAAAATCTCTTTAAGCATGTGGTGCTGGAAACCGCCCAGCTCGATTTGTTCTAATGAAAATTCAATCTGCTGGAGGTCCTTGCTGACAGTAACGTTACTAATCGTTTTGGTATGAAAGCCATCAGGGCTGATAGTCACCATCTCGTTGTCGGCCAGGTATATAGCCTGGGTGGTATGCTCGACAATCGCCGCCGCATCCGAGGCAAGGATATATTCGTTCTCGCCGAGTCCCAAAATCAGCGGACTGCCCTTTTTGGCCCCGATGAGCATATCTGGAAAATCTGAGCAAATAATCGCCAGGCCGAACGTGCCGTGTAGTTCCCGAAGGGTCCGCTGGACAGCCCATTCGAATTTGTTCTGACCATCGAGAGGCGATTGCTGCTCATCATCCCTGCAGTTCGAATAAAAATAACCAATAAGATTTGCTATCACTTCGGTATCGGTTTCGCTCGCAAATTCAATCCCTTCGTTTTGCAGCCAGGTTTTAAGGGTACCATAGTTTTCAATTATGCCGTTGTGAACGACAGCGATTTTACTGGTATAGTCCGAATGGGGATGCGCATTGACCGTGTTCGGCTCGCCGTGCGTAGCCCAGCGTGTATGTCCGATACCGAATCTCTCGGCAGCGTTAGGTTCGTCGAGTATCTCCTCCAGAGCAGCGATTCGGCCGCTGGTTTTTTTAATTCTGATCTCACCGCTGCCCAGCAGCGCCACGCCGGCCGAGTCGTAACCACGATATTCCAGCCGCTTGAGCCCTTCGACAAGAATCGGTTGGGCCGCTTTTTTACCAAGATATGCTATTATACCACACATTTGCTATTTACTATTTGCTGTTTATTATTTATTATTGGTTTTCGGTATATAATCATCATTAATCCTCTTAACAGTAAACGGTTGAGTGTAGATAGTCAATATTATTTATGATTGTGGTTATTGATTATAACGTTGGAAATGTTAAAAGTGTGTGCAACGCTTTCAAGCATATCGGCTATGAGGCGAAGCTTAGCAAAGAAGCCGGAGACATTGAAAATGCTACCGGCATAGTTTTGCCCGGTGTTGCGGCCTTCGGATACGCAATCAACGCCCTGGGGCCCCTTGCAGGATTAATTAAAAATAGGGCTTTGAGTGGAAAACCGCTGCTGGGCATCTGCGTCGGATACCAGATGCTGTTCGAGTCGAGCAGCGAATACGGCCGGCACGAAGGTCTTGGTCTTGTTGGCGGCAATGTTGGCCCAATCCCGCCCGGCCGGGTTATTCCACACATGGGTTGGAACATGGTCAAGCTGCCCGAAGATATGGATTTGTTCACCGGGCTTGGGAATGAAAAACACTTTTACTTCGCGCACTCATTTTGTGCTACAGTAGAAGATACCGGGGCAAAGATCGCCTATGCCGACTATGGTTTCGAACTGACCGCTTCGGTGCAGAAGAAAAACATATACGGCACACAGTTTCATCCTGAAAAGAGCGGAAAAGCCGGTTTGAAGGTTTTGAAGAATTTCTACGATATCTGTAAAAAAGCAGAAAAATAGTCAGAATACGATATACTAATATATGCTTACACGAAGAATTATTCCATGTCTTGATGTTAAAGATAACCGCGTGGTTAAGGGCGTCAATTTCCTGAATCTCCGCGATGCCGGCGATCCCGTAGAACTTGGCGCACGTTACAGCGACGAAGGCGCCGATGAACTCGTATTTCTCGATATTACTGCAACGATTCGCTCCCGCAAGACGATTGTCGAACTGGTGGAGAAGGTGGCTGAGAATGTCTTTATCCCGTTTACAGTCGGCGGAGGAATTCAGACCGTCGAACAAATCGACGAACTTCTAAGGAGCGGAGCGGAAAAAGTCTCGGTGAATACCGCCGCCGTTGCCAATCAGGACCTGCTTACCGAAGCAGCACAGCGTTTCGGTAACCAGTGTGTTGTACTCGCAATTGACGCCCGTCGGTCGAAGGATCGCCCCGGTAAATGGCTGGTCTGTGTAAAGGCCGGCTCTGAGCCGACCGATATCGATGTTGTCGAATGGGCAGCCCGCGGCGAAGATTTAGGAGCAGGTGAAATCCTGCTAACGAGCATGGATGCCGACGGCACGAAGGCAGGTTACGACAACGAACTGAACAAGGCAGTAACTGATGCCGTCAATATCCCCGTTATCGCCTCCGGCGGAGCAGGAACTCTCGAACATCTATACGACGCCATCGTTGACGGCGGTGCGGATGCGGTCCTGATGGCATCGATAACACACTTCGAAAACTACACCATCACGCAAATGAAAGAATACCTCCGCGACCACGGCATCCCAATGAATCTATAAAAGCATAATGCTGCGCAATTTCAATCTCTTGAGAGGGTTAATCGACGATGTCAATCTGCTTTCTAAATTATCTAAAGATCGGTGCTCTCCAGCAGATCTTCCGACGCAAAGTCAATCGTCCACAAAGTGCTCTGAAGCTCTTTAGAAACACCCTCAAGCTGATCGATTAAGGATTCTAATTTTTCCTTTTTTTCCTCTCCCGTCTGGCTCTGTACGGTTCGAAGATCGTCTAATAGCGACTGAATTTCTTCGCTCAATTCTTCTACACCATCGGCCAGATCCGACATATCATCAACAGCGTCGTTGAGTCTATTACTCACATCATCCAAAAGATTTTCGATCTCACCACCGGTATGCTTCATCTGTTCATCCTTGACCGTATCGTATTCGCTCATTAGGATTCCTTTTCTTAAAAAACCGAAACAACCGGAGCAAGCATTTCTAAAGACACTCCAGCATACGTTTAATTATTAATACCATAATATCATCTCGAATTCAATAATCTTCAGGCTAATTCAATTATCCATGTCCTATGCATACATAACCTTATGTTTGCTTGAATTATATCGATCTACCCTTCTAAGTTTTTCGTCCGATATAATTCTATTTTTCACAGAATTGCTGTGATTTATTTCTGATTATTGTAGAATCTCTCAATCGAATAGATTAAATCTGCGACTGTAAGTACAGCCTTACAGAAAAATGAAAATATATCTTAAAAAAAATCTATTGCAGGGATTCAAGGTCTTACCTTTTAGAGCGCCACTCAAGAGTTTGATGCTCGTACCGGTTTATGTGTGCGCATCGTTAATCATCGGCTTCCACACCGGATTGTTCTCAGTAGGCATTATCGACCATCCAATGTCCGTCGTTTTGCCGTTCATCCTTTTTGTTTTTCCATCTCTGCTCGAAGAGGCTTTCTTCCGCGGAGTCATCATCCCCAACAACGCTGTTACCCGGAGCAAAAACAGAATCGCCGCTTATATCACTATCAGCACAGCGGCATTTGTCCTTTGGCATCCCGTCAATGCCCTGACAATCAATACCACCGCGGCAGAACTGTTTCTGAATCCGGCGTTTCTTCTGATTGTCGCCCTGCTGGGTATAACCTGCAGCGTCTCATACATACTCTCTCGCTCGCTCTGGACACCGATCATAATCCATTGGCTGACCGTAGCTGTCTGGGTTTTCTTCCTGGGCGGCAGAAACATACTCTTGGAATTGTATGGATCGTTACCAAGCCTAATTGATTCTTAATAAGAGCATATTTCATATTGGAAATGTCTTAAACGAGATCACCCTGCTTACGTAATTAGCTACACTTTTTAGTCAAGGCTCATGAGAAAATAAAATCGCTTACAAAGTCAATATACTCTCGTTCGCCCGATCTTAGGTTGGAATGTCTGTGAACCGACTGCAAAACGCTTCTCAGGCCGTCTCGCCAGATATCATCCGATACATCGGAACGAAATAAACGTACCTCTTGCAATTCTTTATTCAACGATTCAGCGAGAACATTTTCTGCTGTGTCGTCATGGATTGCCGCTTTCAGGGCCTCGGCAATAATACAGTCGTCAATACAGTGATTCTCACAGTACCAGGAGATGAAAACGAACTCGATATTCTGCAGGACATCCAAGTGGTCTCTGATCATTCGTTTCAATAATTTATTAGATCCCTTCGTTTCTTTCATCCCACGGTGCAACGACATCAAGCGGATATTTGCTTTTTTCTGAGCGGCACGTTTTCGCCGCATCCGTTTGAGCTTTGACATTTGATGACTCCTTTCAAATCACTGCCTGAACAGTTACCTGCCCAGCTTTCCAACATTCATTTATTTTTACCTGACTTCCTGGCCTTTTTTGGATTGTAGTTGGGATTGGGCGTCAGCATTTGAGCGTTCACTTCGCTTCGCCAGTTAGATAGCATTTTTTTCAATTGCCGAACTTTTTCCGGTATCCGTTTCACCAGGTTGTTTTGCTCGCTAATGTCTTTTTTGAGATTGTACAGTTCGAATTCGTTGTCGAGCCCGCAAATGCTCTCGTCAAACCATTCGATCAGCTTGTAATCGCCCACACGTACGGCGCCGCACGGACCAATGCTGCTACTGTGATAATGCGGATAGTGCCAGTAAATTGCTGAGCGACTTAATCGGCCCTTTCTCTCCAACAACGGCAACAAACTGACTCCGTCGATTGGCCCTTTCACCCGGTCTTTCAAGCCGGAGATTTCTAGAAAAGTCGGGAAGAAATCCACGCTCGTGACAGGTTCGCTGCACGTGCTGCCCGGCATTACGACGCTCAGCCAACGGATAATCAAAGGTTCTCTAATACCACCTTCGTACAGATTGGCTTTGCCGCTGCGCAGAGGCGTCTGTTTCGCATCTCTTTCCAGCCCACCGTTGTCGCCGAAAAAAACAACGATGGTCTTATCGGCGATATTCAGCTCATCCAGTTTCTTTAGCAGTCTGCCCGTGCTGTTGTCGAGTTCCTCGATCATCGCGCCGAGGATAGGATTGTTCTGAGGCAAATCAGAGCCGGGCTTGTTCTTGTACTTTTCAACGAGTTTCTGTTTACACAAAACCGGGGCATGAATCGTGTTATGAGTAACGTAAAGAAAGAAGGCTTCGTCCTTATGTCTTTCCATGAAATCCAGCGACTGTTGAGTAATCGCTTTCACGTTATGAGCATCGCTTTCGGGATCAGTTTTTGAAGTCGGTTTATAGGTGACAAAATACTCATCGAAGCCCTGCTTGTCCGGATTAAAAGGCAGACTCTTCGGCGGCTTCTTGTCGATGCTCAGATGCCATTTGCCGAAACTGGCAGTAGTATAACCTGCGGTCTTCAGGACTTCGGCAATCGTTACTTCTTCCAGCGGCAGATATTTCTGCCATTTGGGCTGGGTATATTTCTCATATGGAAACTCACCTCCTGCAATAAAATCCGTCAAATGCAAACGGGCCGGGTATTTCCCGGTCATAATACTGGCACGAGTCGGCGAGCAGACCGGACATGCAGCATAGGCATCAGTGAATCGCATCCCTTCACGTGCCAGCCTGTCTATATTGGGAGTCTCGTAAAAATTGCTGCTGTAGCAGCCAATCTGCGACCAACCCAAATCATCGGCAAGAATAAAGAGGAAGTTCGGTCGAGTATTGCTGTCGCTCTTGCCAAGTGCCGGCGTCAAAGTTGCAACTTGTCCCAACCCTAATGCTCCGGCCCCAATACCAATTGATTTAAGCAATTGCCTGCGATTCACGATCAAGTTTCCTTAACGACAGTTATTAATCCTGTTCCTTGTATCAGGATAAACAATTTTTCACCTGTAGTTAAGGACTTTCGTGGAGAATTTCGCTTCCTAAGCCTATATTTTCTCAAAGGTGAACTTGCGGCTGTCGGCATCGATTTTAATAGTTTCGCCGTCAACAAATTTTCCCGCTAAAAGCTCAGCGGCCAGCGGATTCTCCAATTGCTGCTGGATCGTTCGTTTGATTGGCCTTGCACCAAAGGCCGGGTCGTAACCCTGATCCATAATTTGCTCCCGGGCACTCTCTGTGAATTCGACTTGGATATCACGGGCTTCAAGACGCTCGGCGAGGTAATTCAGTTGAATGTCCACAATTTTCCGTAAATCCTCTCTACTGAGCATATGGAAGACTATTATCTCATCGACCCGATTCAGGAACTCCGGCTTAAAGACCTGCTTGAGTGTATCTTTAACGTGGGCCTCTATCTCCCAGTCGGCGCCGGATTCTTCGGTAAGCTGCTGGATTTGCTGACTTGCGATATTGCTCGTCATTATGATGACCGTGTTCTTGAAATCGACGGTCCGGCCTTTTCCATCGGTTAGACGGCCATCGTCAAAGACCTGCAGCATAATATTAAAGACATCCGGGTGGGCCTTTTCAATTTCGTCCAGCAAAATTACCGAATAGGGCTTTCGCCGGACCGCTTCAGTCAGACGCCCCCCTTCTTCGTAACCGACGTAGCCAGGTGGAGAGCCAATCAGCCGGGCGACAGAATGCTGCTCCATGAATTCACTCATATCAATTCGGACCATAGCATGCGGATCGTTAAACAGAAAATCCGCGAGAGCTTTGGACAACTCGGTTTTACCCACGCCGGTCGGGCCGAGGAACAGGAATGTCCCTATTGGCCGGTTTGGATCACCCAGTCCCGAGCGGCTCCTGCGAACGGCATTACAAAGCGCCTCTACAGCCTCATTTTGCCCGACCACACGCTTTCGAATCGCATCCTCCATTTTCATCAGGCGCTCGCGCTCTCCGCATAATAATTTCGCAATAGGTATCGAAGTCCACTTGGAAACAACGCTCGCTATGTGCTCTTCAGTGACCTCATTGTGAATTATCGCCTTGTCGGATTTGGAAAGCTGTATCTCTTTTTCCTCTAATTCCTTTTTCAAGTTCGTAATAGTTTCGTATTTCAAACGGGCTGCAGTCTCAAGATCTCCTTTACGCTGGGCATCTTCGAACTGGTTTTGGGCATCTTCGATTTTTACTTTTAGGGCTTTAATCTGGTCGATATCGCCCCGTTCGCTTTCCCATTGTGCCGTGAGTTTCTTGTCTCCCTCCTGTAGTTCCGCCAACTGTTTTTCAGCATTCTTCAGTCGCTCTTTACTGGCTTCATCACTCTCTTTCTTCAGCGCCTCACGCTCTATCTGATACTGGACAATCTTTCTGCGAATGCCGTCGAGTTCGGCCGGCAGCGAGTCATTCTCGATTCGCAACTGAGAGGCCGACTCGTCAATTAAATCAATCGCCTTATCCGGCAGCCATCTGTCGGTAATGTATCGATTCGATAAAGTTGCCGCTGCAACAAGCGCCGAATCGGTAATGCGAACTCCATGATGCGCATCGTAGCGTGCCTTGAGCCCTCGCAGGATAGCGATGGTTTCTTCGACGCTGGGCGGATCAATCATAATCGGCTGAAAGCGCCTTTCGAGCGCTGCGTCCTTTTCTATATACTTTCGATACTCGTCTATTGTGGTAGCGCCAATGCAGCGTAGTTCGCCCCGTGCGAGCGAGGGTTTCAAAAGATTACCCGCATCGACAGCGCCTTCGGCCTTGCCTGCACCGACAACAGTATGCAGTTCATCAATGAAAAGTATAATTTGTCCGCCGGCGGCTATAACTTCTTTGAGAACAGCTTTGAACCGGTCCTCGAATTCGCCCCTGAATTTTGTACCGGCAATCAATGCCCCCATATCCAAAGCAATGACTCTTTTGTTCTTCAAACCTGTCGGGACATCCCCCGCAACTATCCGTTGTGCGAGGCCTTCGACAATTGCAGTCTTGCCTACGCCCGGCTCTCCGATAAGCACAGGATTGTTCTTAGTCCGGCGATTGAGGACCTGCATACAACGCCGGATCTCTTCATCTCTGCCGATTACAGGATCAAGCTTGCCCTTTCGTGACATCTCTAAAAGGTCAATGCCATAACGTTCCAGTGCTTTATACTTATCTTCAGGATTTTGGTCCGTTATCTTTTCCGGGCCGCGGATTTCTTTCAGAGCATTTTCAATCTGTTCCGGCGTAACAGAATTAAGCTGGAGAATCTCTTTAGCATCACTCTCAACTGAAGCAAGCGAAATTAACAAATGCTCGACGCTTAAATATTCATCGCCCATCGCATCGGCACGGTTTTGCGCATCCAGAACGACCTGGCCGAGCGCCGGATCCGGCATAAGCTGATTGCTGCTTTTGCCCTGAGGCAGTCGTCCAAGCTCGCTCTCCACCATATCTTTGATTCGCCCTACGTTGGCACCGATTTTTTTTAATATCTCTACGGCAACACCAGCATCATCACTGCAAACAGCACTCAACAGATGCAGAGGCGACATAACCGTATGCGATTTCGCCATCACAATTTGCTGGGCCGTCGCTAATGCTTCCTGAGCTTTTAATGTAAATTTATCGAATTTCATATTTAACCTTTACTAACACAATCTAAATATAAATACTCGAATAAATATTAAGTGCAAACAACGTGCCTAAACGAGATAAAACCCTAAATGCTTTATTCACATATTCTTACGCAACAAAAGGGGTCTTCGAAAATGTGCCAATTTGGCAGAAATGTCAGCTTGTACAACCTGAAATCGTCTGAGAGCTTCACGAAGATAAAGCCGAAAAAGCACTTAGCTCTTCTGTTTTGAGTAAAAGATGTCTTGAAGTTTGTACAGTTCCGTTCTCAAACGCGGCAGTGCCTGTGGATATTCGGCTTTAATGAACTCAAGGAGTTTTTCTCTTACCTCACAACGCAGGGTCCAGGCTGCTGATGCATCAGCGGCGCTCATAAGGGCCCTAAGCTCCATCGTACGATCCGTAGCGTTCGTAACCTGCAGGACACAGACTTTTTTGTCCCAATGCTCCGATTCGTTTAGTATTTTCTGAAGCTGCTCTCTAATCGAATCTACGGGCACCGTATAATCAGTATATATAAAAACCGTTCCGAGTATGTCCGCTGATATTCGTGTCCAGTTTTGAAAAGGCTTCTCGATAAAATAAGTTATTGGTACAATCAGCCGTCTAAGGTCCCAGATCCTGACAACGACGTAGGTCAGAGTTATCTCTTCAATGCGGCCCCACTCATTTTCGACTATTACGACATCATCAACCCTGATAGGTTGTGTGATGGCTATCTGGAGGCCGGCGATAAACGTTGCTATCGTTCGCTGAGCGGCCATACCTACTACAATACCGACCACTCCGGCAGAAGCCAGGATTGTTGTACCGAGCTGGCGGACCCTTTCGAATGTCATCAGCATCGTTCCGAACGCCAGAATACTCACGGTAATGATAGCAATGCGCTTCAAAACTTTTAGTTGTGTATGGATCTTCCGTGCCTTCAGATTATCTCTGACACCGACGTCAAAGTGGCTCGTCACATAATCTTCCAAGACGTATGTCATCCGTATCAAAAGCCACGCAACAAGGGCTATTAAAAGCAAGGAAATTACATGCCCAGGCATATCATAAACTTCAGTTTCTTCACCATGTTGCTTGAGCTTGCTGACCATACGTACTATCAGCACAATAACTATCCACTGTAACGGCCTGTAACAGCGTTTCACGAATGCGTTATCTAATGCCACTGTGGTACTTTTGGTCAATTGTAAAAGTACTCGAAACACCACATAGTGACCCACCACTCCTACAATCAGCGCTCCTACATACAACCAGATCATCGATTGTAAACTACTTATATCCGCCAACATTCTGTCCATCTCAAACCTCTCCGGCAATTAACAATACGGTCTCTACCACATTCGGAAATATTGATTATGACAAATATCGAAATTTCGAAATGTGGCATAATATTGGAATATTGATTTACTCACTCATAATCGAATTAAGCATATCCAGATAGTCTGAGAGCAACCGGGTAATCAGAAATTCTTTTCTAACCTTCTCTTTTCCTTCATCGCCGACAGCTTGAGCTTCATCAGGATTCTGCAGAACGTGTATAATCCGCTCTGCAAATCCCTTGTCGTCTTGAGGCTCTACCAGATAACCGCTCCGACCATCTTCAATCTGATAAGGTATTCCACCTACATTCGAGGCAATGACCGGTGTCCCTTTCCATAAAGCCTCAGTCACACAAAGGCAGAAACCCTCTCTTATGGACTTCTGTATTATCACGTTTGAGAATCTTTGGACGGAATTAACCAATCTTTCATTATTACCCACGACGAAAATGATGTCCTTAGTATTAACAAGCTTGTTTGCCTTGCGTTGGACTTTTCTATACATCTGCAGGCCCTCAGGATCATCGCTTGCCACATTGTAGCAGAAGACCAGCCTGCAATCGACCTTCTCTCTGACCATTTTGAAAACATCTATTACGCCCTCCGGGTCTTTCCATGGATCGAGCCTGGATACCTGCGTAATAACAGGCTTATCAGTGGGAATGCCGGCCTTCTTTATATGCTCAAGCATCGTCTTCTTGGAGATGTCTTTATTCTTCTCACTAAGTGGATTGATTGCGGGAAACATGAGTCGCTGATCAACAGGCAAATCTTCTTTGAAGTATTTCTCACTCGACATTACGACCTGGTCGTATTTCAGCAGGAATCCCTTGAGAAAATCCCACAAATCAACATGCGGGTTGGTCAGGTCTATGTGGCATCGCCAAATCCACGGCTGGATTTTTCTGTAAGCTCTTATCATTGACAACGGCTGTGGATCATGAACTATTATACAATCATGATGAAGATGCGTGAACCTTGAAAAGTTGTCGTTTACCTGAAGATATGTTCGCTTTTTCTTTTCAGACAGATTCAACTTAGCCCCCTGAAGGGCGTTATGAAAACTCTTTGTTATCTCGAAGAATTCCTGGCTTCCATGTAGAATTCTCCAGCCAGCGTTTATACCGACATCATTCATCAACTGCACGAGAGAATAGAGGATTTCAGCGACTCCGCCTCCCTGGTACGTAGCATTGATGTGAACAATATGTTTGCCATAGAGCTTCTTGGCCCTGTTGTAAATCTCAGCCAGTCTCGTATCCGGTACAATGTGTCGGAAATCTTCAAGTCTAATCATTCAAATCCCCTGTTAGTCTTTTCAGTAATATTCGTATATTTTCTACGCTGTTGACGTTGAACTTTGCTTTCGATGCGGCAAATCCGACTTTTATGGAATATGCCCGCTCAGGCAGGACGCTGAACATCTCCTCGTCGGTGTAATCGTCACCTGCCGCCAGAATAAAGTCCCAGTCTCTCTCGGCCAACCAGTGTTCCGTAGCCCAGCCTTTGTTGACGACATGGCTCTTAATTTCCAAGATTTTGTTGCCCTCAAACACACCGACATCCAGATTCTCCGTCAGGTTCACAAGGGCGACTTTCAGTTCCTGTTCTCTAACATAGGCTAATTCAGGATCGGCCCTGCGGTAGTGCCATACTAATGAGAAATCTTTCTCTTCAACTGTTGAACCTGGTGTGCGATCCGAGTATAGCTCCAAAATGGGCCTGATACTTTTTTTCCAAGTCATGTCAAATGGAACCGAACTCTGCCATTTTCGGTTTTCGTCTCTGATCCACCCTCCGTGCTCAGCAACAAAGGCCGCCCCGATATGGCCCAGCCAGTTTTCAAGAGTAGTCTTATCACGTCCACTGATAATTACAACTATGTTTGTCGGATCTTCTGACAAACAGCATAGCAGAGCAATGATTTCATCATCAGGGCCCGCTTCTGCAGGCTTACCTTTGAAACCTACCAGAGTGCCGTCATAATCAAGCAGAAATAATCGTTTCCGGCTCTTGCGATAATCCTCAGCTAACTTCTCTGCTATTGAATCTGTGAGTCGTTTGGACGACATTTGCTGCTGGGTCTTTTTGATGTCGGATACAGCAGCCAAAAAATCCCGGCACCAGCGCGAAATATTATAGCGATCCAGCCTTTCCTGCATTATTTTGTTTCGTTCAAGCTGCTCCAGTGGCGGCATTTCCAGGGCCTTCTTGATAGAATGGACTATGGCCTCCTTGTCACATGAATTTACTACTAAGGCCTCTCCCAGTTCACAAGCCGCACCTGTCATTTCACTTATGACCAGCACACCAGCCTTGTCTGCCTTGGCCGCGATGAATTCCTTGGCAATAAGATTCATGCCGTCTCGCAAAGGCGTTACCAACGCAACATCGGAAACATTGTACAGAGCAGTTAGTTCGTTAAAAGGCAGAGAGCGATACAAGTACCAGACAGGTATATAACCCATCGTGCCATACTCGCCATTGATCCTTCCAACCAACTGCTCCAGGATACCCCTTAATTCCTTATAATCCTCCACACCTGTCCGTGTTGGAACAGCCACCAGAATCAAAGTAACCACGCCTCTATACTGCGGATTTTCGGAAAGAAACAAATCGAAGGCTTCCAACCTCTCAATGATACCTTTGGAGTAGTCCAGCCTGTCGACGGATAAGATGATTTTGCGCTTACCAATTCGTTTTCGAATCTTGTTTACTTCCTTCTTTACATCGGGATCATCGATTGCCCGCGAGTACTTTTCATAATCGATACCCATAGGGAATGCATCCACCTTGATGACGCGATTGCTAACGCTGACATTGCCGAGTGTGTGCTCCAGTCGGCTTATCCTGGAGACGCTGCTGAGAAAATGTCTAACGTAATCATAGGTATGAAAACCTATCAGGTCAGCTCCCAGCATGCCGTCTAATATCTGTTCACGCCAGGGCAGAAGGCGAAAAAGCTCAAATGACGGCCACGGTATGTGGAGAAAGAATCCGATTTCCGAGTCAGGAAGCTTCTTTCGCAGAAGCTGAGGAAGCAGCATAAGCTGGTAATCGTGTACCCATATGCAGTCACCCGGCCTAGCTACTCTCATTACTTCATCGCAGAACGCTTTGTTTACGTGCTTGTACATCTTCCAGAAACGTATCTCATAGACGGCACGTCTCGGAAAATAGTGAAACAGAGGCCAGATCGTTTTGTTACAGAAACCCTGATAGTACCCATCCATTTGTTTTCTCGAAAGAAATACCGGGTGGCAGTTTTCATCAGCAAGCCGGTCTATAATTTGGTGTTTTTCCTCAGATTTGAGCTTCTCATTCGTCACACCCGGCCAGCCTAACCAGAGCCGTTCTCTGCACTCGGGCAATGATGATAGACCCACAGCAAGTCCTCCCGGACTCGGTCGAAAATGCAGCTTTCCCGCTTTTCGAATCGTACTAAGCGGCAACCTGTTGGCAACGACGAGTAATCGGCCCATGATTCTCCTTACAACCAGAGCTTTAGACGGCTAATTTGAAGAATAACGGAAAAACAGAGGAATGGTACGGTTTGCATGAGGCTCCTTTGTTTTCTCTGCAAAAACTCCATAAGACTTCCGCGAGTATAACACACCGGAGAATTCATGCAAGCCTAAAATTGATTTGATCTCAGCGGCTCGGGAGGGGAGCTTCACATTTGTAGGTAGTTTTTTAGCTGGCAAAGGCTTTTATATGTCATAACTGCCTCCTGCTAAATATGAAAATGATGACAAAGATAACTTAAAGGGAGTTCGGATTTTCGTTTCGTTCAAAGCCAATATTATCGTTCAGTGTTCCTCCTTCGGCGTACTCCGTAAGGAGTCCCAAGGACTGCGAGAATGAATTTGAATGAGTAAAGCTAATTTTATGCTCAATATGCTTGAAAAGGAGTATAGCTGGAAGAAATCAGATGTCAGAAGAATGGCACAATCAACGATATGTTATTTGCTGCAAGGGAGTTAACTGCCTCTCAACAATAACTAAGCGGCAGGTTATTTCCTTCCGACCCAGCCAGAGTCAACATCATAAATAAAATTGCCTCTCAGGCGAGTACTGATATACACACAATTACTTTCGCTAAGATTGATAGCAAAAACAGCTTCTACTTTCTTGCCTATCTTGATTTGCACCGCTCCGGACTCTGCCAATCCGTTTCGCAGGTCCATTCCGTATTCGAGAATCTGGGCGTCCGAAAAGCCTGCTCGGCGCATAACTTGAACAACGTCATCAGGGCTAAGAGCAAGTACACTCCGGTTGCTTAATGGTATAACCTGGATTCCTCTATTACTACCAGAACAACCACCTATGCCCAAGACAACAAGAGCCAGCAGCGTTAATATAATCATCACGCTGCTGATTCTTGAATTGAACCTGATTGGCTTCACAGCTTTTATCTCCACTTAAAAATATTCCTGTTCTTAGCGTCGTGATAGACTTTCTCGAAGTTGCGACCTAAAATCACCTCCAACCGGCTGAATCGGAGTGGGGATCTCAGAAGGCTGAGTAAATTCTGTCATCCGTCCCGTGTTCGTCACTAAACGTGCCGTGACAAAGACGGCGATCTCTCGTGTCGTATTTTGGCTATTATCACTTGAAAATAACCCACCGATCAGCGGGAGGCTACTGAGACCCGGAACTCGCCTTATAGTTTTACGAGTTTTGTTCTCTGTCAATCCGGCCAACGCAACCGTTCCGCCATCTTTGATAGTCACGTTATTTTCTGCTTTTCGCCGAATAACAAGAGGAAGATCTGTTTCATCGCCACGTGCGATACTGTCACTGACCTCAACGGCTACATTCAGTGTTATATCATTATTATCCCCGAGGTGGGGTGTAATAGTCAAAACGGTTCCGGACTTAATTTCCTGCAACTCGGTGCGCGAGTAGAAGCTGCCAACGAGTTCCGGTGCCACCAGCATATAGTACTCTTCAGTTGTGACTTCGATTTTTGATTCCTTGCCATCCTGGGCCAGCACCTGAGGCTTGCTCAATATGGTCGCTTCGCCGTTCTGAGCAAGAAGGTTAAGCGTTAATTCCAGCGAATTGGTAAATATCGCATCGGGTGTATATCCAATTTGGATACCCCAGGGCGATTTGCCGCCAAACTCAAGATCCGGATCCCCTCCGCCGCGATGGTCGGAGGAGAAAACTCCGGCCTGAATCGTAGGCCAACCCCACTCAACGCCCAGGTTCAGCAAATCACCCTTTTCCATGACTACAACGCGTGCATCCAGCAAAATTTGAGACAGCGGCCGGTCAATTTGCTTTAAGTCTGCAACGATACGATCCGCCAATTTGGGCGGTGCAGTAACTAAGACCGTATAAGTATCGGTTCCGGTCGGCCCGATTTCAGCATTGGCATACTGCCTGAAAGGAGTTGCTAAAAGCCCTACTGCCGCCTGGGATGAGATATAGTTCATTCTAAGGCGGCGTGTTTCGCTCACTTCCGGGAACATCGTGCTATCTATACCTCCCGAGCAAACAAGATAATAGTACGGCGTCTTCTTTACAACATAAGGAGTACCGGCCAATACTATCTCCAGGGCCGTATCAAGGGGCACATCCACCAGGTCGGCTGTTACTATTCCCTGAACGGTATCATCAGCAATGATGGAAATACCGGCCTGAGTGGCAATTGCCGGAAGAACCTCTGTGACAAGATCATTATCAACAAACGGATTGGTAATAAGCGCTCCTCCAGGTCCGGGCACTAATTCACGTCCTGGAGTTACAGGTTCCACTTCTCCTGCCTGCTGACGCTTGAGTCTGTTTAGTTCTGCTAATATTTTGGCTATATCCTGCTCCACTTGTGTCTTCGGAGCCTGAACACCTTCAGGAGGTGCTGTAGTTACTGTCGGCTCATCAGGTGCCGGTGTTGGCTTCGGAATATCAGGTGTCGGTAGGGCCGGTGTTGGTAGCGCCGGTGTCGGTTGTGCCGGTGTCGGTTGCGCCGGTGTCGGTTGCGCCGGTGTCGGAGCTGGCGTCGGCTTCATTATTACAGGTTCGCGCTTCATCATATCCGTGGTAACATTCGTATAGCTCTGACTGGGCGGATTGAACCTAAGTCCTTCTTTTGTCGGTATAATCTCACCGGTCCAGTCATAGGGTACTTTGACAGAGAACTCACCCTTGGCATTGGTAGTAGCCGTATCAACCGTCCCTTGGTCATCTTTGGCGGTAATCGTAACACCCGTAATAGGTGTATTGCCGATAATAACATAATCCGTGATTGTAAACATTCGTACAATCGCAGTGAAATTCTGCCGCTCAAGATCTCTGGTGACAGCAGAAAGTGGTTTGGTTGATGGATTAAAAGTATAGCCTTCCCTTTGCGGCGTGATCTTGCCAAGCCAGCCATGATCGACAGTAAGTTCATACTCGCCGTTAGCGTTAGTTGTTGCAGAACCACCACTGTCGGCCGTTAAATAGACATCGGCCACGGGCCGTCCCTTTTGAGAGAGTATTTGTCCGGAAATAGTACGCTTCTGTATCGTCGCTGAATAGCTCTGATTAGTTTGGTCACTTAAGACATTGTCATACGTGACATTTGTCGGATCGAAGTCGTAGCCGGTCATTGTCGGGGTAACAGTGCCGCTCCAGCCATAATTAACCTGGGCACTGTAGGTCCCTCCCTGACCACTGATAACAGTCCTGCCCGGCATACCAAGGCCTTCCAATCTTACGCCCGGCACCGTGGTTGTACCGGAAATAGTAAAAGTAATTGGTGCCGCAGTATAGTCCTGATTGGTCATGTCTTTGGTAATAGAGACATACGGTTTGCTTTCAGGTGTGAATTTGTAGCCTTCCTTCATCGGAGTAACCGTATCGCTCCAGCCATAATCGACAGTAACACTGTAACTGCCATCTGAACCGGTAACAGGATTGCCCGGCAGACCATTCATTACCACACCCGGCATTCTCGTTGTACCGGAGACGGTCAACTTAACCATTTCCGCACTGTAACTCTCGTTCAACCGGTCGTTATTAACTTTAGTATAAATCGTGCTGGCCGGCTTAAAAGTCCAACCGTCCAGAGTCGGTTCGACTGTTCCGTTGAATCCGTATGGAACAATAGCAGTATAATAGCCGTTCTGATCTGTAACAGGTTCACCCGGCAAGCCCTTCATTTGGACGCCTGCCATACCTGCCGTACCGGAAATTGTATAGGTCAGCATTGTAGCAGTGTAATCCTGGATAGGCTGTTCAAGAATAACATTAGTATATGGCACTTCAGAAGGATTGAACTGGAAACCTTCTTTGATCGGCGTAACTGTACCGCTCCAGCCATAATCAACTTTTACACTATAAACACCATTCTGCCCCGTAACAGGATTACCCGGCAGACCCTTCATTGTTACGCCCGGCTCCCCGACCGAACCTGAAATCAGCAAAGTCTTTATTTCCGAAGTAAAGTTCTGTGTCAGATCACTTTTAACAGGAGGGTATTCTTTACTAACGGGATTGAAAGAGTAACCTTCTTTGATAGGTGTAATGACGCCCTGCCAGCCATATTCCACAGTAGCGCTGTAGGTGCCGTCGCTGCCGGTAACCGGATTACCAGGCAGGCCGTTCATCTCAACACCCCCCATATCTACCTTGCCGGAAATGGTATAAGTAATAGGCGTTGGCTCATAGTTCTCATTAGTCATATCGCTGGTCACTTTAGGATAGGGTTTGCTGGCCGGCGAGAACGTGAATCCTTCTTTATAGGGCGTAACCGTACCGCTCCAGCCATAGTCAACCGTCGCAGTGTAATAACCACTTTGATCGGTTACAACTGAACCCGGCAGGCCTTTCATCGTTACCCCATCAACTCCTGCGGAACCAGAGATAGTATGAGTTATTTTGACTGCTTCGAACGCCTGGACGTCAATACCCAGAAAGCAGAACAGAACGACACATACTATTATCGCACCGCCCGATAATATTCTACGGATTTTTTTCCTCGCCATAAGTCAACGTCCCTTTCTCTCGCCATTAACTG
>WOR8_10001976_pt1 | contig 57922 bp, 47 predicted proteins | sample DeeMarSeWOR38_10_FD_19890 | JGI IMG/M metagenome (IMG submission 19890)
TTAGGGAGACTGGAAAAAGCGGAATCGGATGGGATGATACCCCCAGTTATCTTCTCCAGAACTCCCCATAAACTATATATAATATTTATTTAAAAATGCTCCCCTTCATTTTTGAAACTCTTTTAGTGTTTTTTGATTGTCATCAGGTATAACAATTCGCCTTTCTACTTCTTGCCATTCTAAATTGTAATCCGATAATAGTTTTTTTATCATATCAGGTATTTTTGGTGCGCAAAGAATCCCACGAACATTTGCCTCATCTATATCCTTTTTTATGTCACTTACATACATTCTAAGTTGATGAACAGAACTAATATTGGCAAGACTACGTTTTACTTCAATTACAACAGGTACATGATTACAATCATAGCAAAACAGATCAATCATACCTGATTTTACATGTTTCTCCCTTTTACTTATTCTAAGTCCCTCTTCTATAATTTCAGGATTGTTTATAATTTCATTTACAACATCAGTTTCCATGCCTGAGATTATTAACTTTGCTTTATCCCGAAGTGAAGCGGCAGCAATAAGATTTAGATTACGAAATGTTATTTTCATTTTTTCAGGTGGTTTTTTATGACGTGATTTAAGTATTAGGTTTTTATCTTTAACCAAAAAATCTGTTATACTACCTGTTGGTTGCCAATTGACAGGCTCTCGCATAATAGGCTGATGAACAAGTAACGCCCCGTCTTGTTTTATCATTATTACTCTTTCTCCCCAATCTAAAAATGATCTTGCCCTACCACGGTAATCTATCATGCAATCTCCAATTACTAAAAGAAAAGTTTTATCAGTTTTTTTTTTGTGATATTTTTCAATAAATTTTAATGCATCAATTGCTGTTGGGTTAAGTAAATCTTTGGTCAAAATAAATTTCTCCAATAATCATAATCTTTTATCTATAATTCATTTTTTTGGTTTATAATAGTTAGGAATTCTCTTATTTCAAAATAAACTTATTTTTTATTGGTTTAATAAATAATAAATAAAAATTAACTATAAGGTGGCTATGAAGGTTTTAAATATAATTAACACTTATTAATATTATATATTCAGGGGAAAATTATGAATAATTTGATAAAGAGAAAAATCTTGATAATAATTCTTTTGTTTTTTTTATTGTCTTTGCCTTTTTCAATTGCTACAGATATTAAATTTGAAAAATATACTAGACTAAATCCTGCTGTTGTACAAATATCTTTGGAAAAATATGATACACTTGGTAAAATAATTGACAATGATTTTTCAATTCTTGAAATTAACGAAGATTTTGTAATAATTTTTTCAACATCTGAAGAATTAAGATGGCTTGAAGAAAATAATCTAAATCCCATAATTCTTTTCGATAGTTATGCTGAGATGATGGGTTGGATAAATAATCCAGAGATCCTTGATGATTTTCACACTTATTCTGAATTGACTGCTGAACTACAAGATATCGAAAGCACTTATCCTTCAATTGCTAAACTTTATGATATTGGCAGTAGTGTTCAAGCCAGAACTATCTGGGGTCTAAAAATAACTGATAATCCAGATGTCGAAGAAAACGAAGCTGAAGTTAGAATTTGCGGATGTCATCATGGTAATGAACTAATGTCTGTAGAACTTCCCCTTTTGCTTGCATGGTATTTAGTTGATAATTACTCAAGTGATCCTTATATTCAAGATCTAGTCGATAACAGAGAAATTTGGATAATACCCTTGGTAAATCCTGATGGAAGGGAAATGACTACTAGATATAATGCAAATGGCGTTGATCTAAATAGAGACTATGGCTATATGTGGGGTGCTGAAGGTCAAAGTCCTGCACCATTTTCACAACCTGAAACAAAAGTAATTAGAAATCATGCACTTGACAATAATTTCGTCTTTTCATTGTCGTTTCACACATCTGGTGATATAGTAAATTATATTTGGAATTATAAAGGAGAACCTGTTGAAGATAATGATGTAGTAGTTGAGCTTTCAGAACAATATGGCTCCCATAATGGTTACTGGGTTGTAGAAGGATATGATTGGTATCAAACAAGAGGCGATACAAATGATTTTTCATATGGGTGCCGTGGAGATATTGATTGGACTATTGAAGTTCAAAATAGTGACATTCCACAGGCGTGGAATTATAATAGAGATGCAATGCTTGAAATAATAGAGGCAGCAGATATGGGTTTAACAGGTATTATCACTGATAATGATACTGGTCTACCATTAGCTGCAACAATCTGGGTTGAAGAAGCTTTTTGGCCTTGTTTTACTGACCCAAAGATTGGAGACTTTCATAAACCATTATTGCCCGGTTCGTATAATGTAATCATCAGAGCAAATGGATATCAAGAACAAAATCATCAGGTTATAATAAATGAGGATACTGAAACTCTTTTAAATGTTTCTTTAGAACCTGAAGACAATTTTTATGGTGAACAAGTAACATTATGCAGTTTCTATGACCCTTATGGTTATCCTAATAATTATCAGAATAACCCAACCGAGGCAGTTTCAGCTCTAGGTCCACCTGATGATATTTGCGCGTCATTGGGAAAAGGTGGATACATCGTTTTGGATATGGGTGAAACTGGAAAAATAATTGATCATCAAGACACAATAGATTTTAAAATATTTGAAGGGGACGGATCAGATGATTCTTACGAAGTATATGTTTCATCAAATTGGTCAGGTCCATTTGTAAGTTTAGGACTTGCAACTGGAACTGCTGAGTTTGATTTAAATAATTATTCAGTGGAGGAGGCAAGATTTATAAAAATTGTTGATGACAACGATGGTAATGCACAGGAACAAAATCCTGGTGTTGATATCGATGCAATTCAACATATTATTCCCTTTATCAACAATCCTCCATTTAAACCAATTATTAACGGTCCAAAAACTGGAAAATCAGGAGTTGAATATGAATTTACTTTTTTATCATATGATAATGAATCAGATAAGATTTATTATTATATTACTTGGGATGATGGCTATATAGAACCATGGATTGGCCCCTATGATTCGGGTGAAATAGTTACAATTTCTCATAAATGGTCAAACAATAGAGAATATATAATAAAAGCAAAAGCTAAAGATACTTTTGACCAAGAAAGCTCATGGAGTGAATTTGTAATTAAAATGTCAAGAGGTAAATTTAAAAACATATTTTTCTCAAATTTCCTTAATAATCATTCAATTTTATTAAAATTATTTAAGCTTTTATTTCAAAGATAATAAATGAAAAATTAAAGCTGTTTTCTTTAAAATCTCCATATCCTCTTTTTAAAAAATTATATAAATTATGTTATTATATATCTTTATTATAATATTTATATGGCGGGAGTTGAGCATATTAAAAATAAATACAAAATAACTTTGACGTTAGTAATAGCTAGCTTTTTAATAATTACAAATGTTCAAGCACAAATTATAATTGAACCAAAAAAATCTGGAGAAATAAAATCAAATGTTACAATTTCTATTGAATTTTCTGAAGATGATTTTGAATTTAAAAAATTTAATGGATATGATGTAATTACCTATCCTGATGGTGGATTGACAACTGATATCGGACAGCCAATGTTACCTTTAAAAAATATACTTGTTGCACTTCCGAGTAACATGAGGGCAACTAATATTAGAATTCTTGATTTTGTTGAGAAAGAATTATCCTCATCTTATTATATACTTCCAGCACAAGCTTTTCAAAAAGTTGGATTATCAATAAAAAAATCATCATTTTCATTAAATACTGATATTTCGAAGTTTTCACAATTGTTCCCATCTAAAAACTTAGAATTAAATGGTATGACTGATTTAGCAGGTCAGGGTATTGCTATTGTTACGGTTTATCCGTTTCAATATAATTCTAATTTGAAAACTTTAAAATTATTTACTCAAATAAAATTTGAAATTGAGTATGAAACAGGACATTCTTATGGTGATTATCTGCCTACTTTTATTTCTAATAATGAAAAAGATACATATATTGAAAAAGTAAGAGAAATGGTAATTAATCCAAAGGATGTAATACTACAAACAAAAGAAAATAATCAACCCCGATTAATTGATCCTGGTGATTATGATTATGTGATTATTACAAAAAATAGTTGGGTTTCTGCATTTCAAACTCTTGCAGATTGGAAAACACAAAAGGGAATTCCAGCAAATATCGTTACAACTGAGTCAATATATGCAAATTATACAGGTTCTTCAAACAAATCAAAAATTAGAGCATTTATAATAGATGCTCATAGTAATTGGGGAACTACATTCTTTCTTTTAGGTGGAGATGATGATACAATTCCATATCATACTGTAACAATTCTTGGAGATGATATTCCAACTGATACTTATTATTCAGATTATGATGATGACTGGACTTGTGAAGTAAATGTTGGTCGCGCATCAGTTACAGGAACCGGTTCTGGTAATGGAAAGATAGGTAATTTTATTTCAAAGATATTAAACTATGAAAAAGATCCACCAACAACAAATTATGCAAAGAATATTTCGTTATTTGGTTTTGATCTTGATTCGGTTACAGATGGAGAGGACTGTAAAATTGACATTGAAAGTTCATATATTCCTTCTGATTGGACAGTGACAAAAGTATATGATAGTGATAGTGGAAATCACGAGGATAATGTTGACACTGCAGTAAATAATGGACAAAACCTTATCAATCATATTGATCACAGCAATCAATATTATATGGGTACAGGTTATACAAATCATGATTGGGGTCTTGATACATCTGAAGTTGACGACTTTTCAAATGGCAATAAACAAAGTGTATGGTATTCAATAGGTTGTTGGGCTTCCGCATTTGATTTTAGCAATTGTATAGCTGAACATTTCGTAAGGGATGCTAATGGCGGAGGTGTAGCATTTGTTGGTAATACCAGATATGGTTGGTATTCGGTAGGTGAAGATGATTTAGCATCACTTCGTTATGATAGATATTTCTTCAGGTCATTTTTTAATCAGAACCATTACAAGCTTGGAGATCTTTTTTCAGATCATAAGATGGACGCTTACAACAGCATGAATATTGGTGATTATAATAAATATATATTTTCTGAATTAACTTTACTTGGTGATCCAGAACTACCATTATGGATGGATGATCCTTCAAATTTTGATGTTTCTCATGCTGACGAAATAGAAGTTGGGTCATCTTTATTTACCGTTCATGTTGAAAATTCTAGTGGAAATGATATAGAAAACGCATATGTCTGTCTCTGGAAAGGTGATGAGGTATATCTAGTAAACTACACTGATAGCAGTGGAAATATCACGTTTAATCCATCCCCATCTACAGAAGGAAATATGACTGTTACTGTAACAAAACAGGATTATATCCCTTATGAAGGGAATGTAAGTGTAACATCTAATCAGGCACCAAATACACCAAACTCTCCAAATCCAGAAGATGATGCAACTGATGTAAGTATTGATACCATTATCTCTTGGAATTGCAGTGATCCTGACGAAGATCCTTTAACTTATGATGTTTATTTTGGAACTAATAATCCTCCATCACTTGTCTCATCTAATCAGACAAGTAATTCTTATGATCCAGGAATTCTTGATTTTGGAACAACATATTACTGGAAAATTATTGCTTGGGATGACTCAGATGCATCTACTCAAGGACCAATTTGGAGCTTTACAACAATTGATAATGACCCACCAAATACTCCTAGTAATCCAAATCCAAATGATGGAGAGACAGATGTCGATATAAATTCTGATATATCATGGACCGGTGGAGATCCGGATGGTGATGATGTTACTTATGATGTTTATTTTGGAACAACCAGCCCTCCACTACTTGTTTCAACAGATCAATCTGATACAACATATGATCCTGGAACAATGGATTATCTAACAACATATTACTGGCAAATAGAAGCAGAGGATGAATATGGTTTTACAACAATAGGTCCCGAGTGGAGTTTTACAACAGAGGATGAACCAGAAAATTACCCACCTGAGTTTTCAGATGAAAACCCATTGAATGGTGCTATAGATATTCCAATATCCTCATCTACTCTTTCAGTTCATATCTCTGATATGGAGGGCGACAGTTTTGATTGGAGTATTGAAACAAGTCCTGATATTGGAAGTATCTTTGAAACAAGTGAAAATAATGGCACAAAGATATGCAGTATATCTGGTTTGAGTTATGATACAACTTATATCTGGTATGTAAATGCTACAGATGCAGGCAGCGGTGATACAACATCAGAGATGTATCAATTTACCACAGAAAATAATAACAATCCACCTAATAAACCAACAATTACAGGACCAACAATTGGTAAGGCAGGGACATCTTATACTTATTCTATTACTACAACAGATCCTGAAAGTGATGAAGTTAGTTACTATATTGATTGGGGAGATGATACAAATTCAGATTGGATTGGCCCATTTGATTCTGGTGAGATAGTAAACAAGTCTCATACATGGGTTAAACAGGGTTCTTACGTAATTAAAGTGAAGGCAAAAGATGTATATGATGAGGAAAGTCCTGAAGCAATTCTAATTGTGGCTATGCCTAGAAATAAAATTACATTTAATTCATTGTTTTTACTACTATTAGAAAAGTTACCCTTCCTTCAGAGACTTTTATCTTTTATTTTTTAGTTTAAACATAAATGTTATATATAGCTGAGATTTATTGAGGGTCAAATGTCGATTGCTAAAGATATTACCACGATGAGGAAAAAGAAAAGATTACATTTCTCATTAATTGATCCAGATAAACAAGACCCAAAGGTAGCTGGTGAGATAGCAAAAACAGCTGAAGAATCAGGTAGCAGTGCTATAATGGTTGGTGGTTCTACTCTTGTTTCACAAAAGCAGGTTGATGAAACCGTTAAAGCGATAAAGAAAAGCTCAAAATTACCTGTTATATTGTTTCCCTCTGGTTCAAAATTCCTAAGTAAATATGCCGATGCAGTATTTTTTATGAGCCTATTAAATTCTCGTAATATAAATTATGTAATAAGAGAGCATGTGAAGGGTGCACCTTTTGTAAAAAATACTGGAATTGAGCCAATTTCTATGGGCTACGTTATTGTTGAGCCTGGTATGACAGCAGGAAAAGTTGGTGAGGTTGATTTGGTAAAACAAGATGACATTGAAACAGCGGTTGGTTATGCTCTTGCTGCCCAATATTTAGGTATGGATTTTTTTTATCTAGAGGCTGGTTCTGGTGCACATTCGCCTATTCCTGATGAGATGATTTCAGCTGTTAAAGAAAGTATTGATATCCCGCTTGTTATAGGTGGAGGAATCAAGGATGCAATTACTGCTGGAAATAAAGCAAAGGCAGGTGCTGATGTTGTTGTAACAGGTACAAAACTTGAGGAAGAACAAAATCTAAAACAAGCATTGAGGGATATTATAAGATCTATTGAGGAATAAGAGTTTCATGAAAATTTTACTCAGTGTTGGTGGTGCATCAGGTAGTATCTATGGTATAAGACTGCTTGAAATACTTTTAAAAAAGAAGGTCGAAGTTCATCTAATAATTTCTGATGGAGCAAAAAAAATTCTTGCACATGAAACTAATTACAAATTTAATGATTTAAAGAACAAAGTTCAATTTTATTATGATAATAATGATCTTTTTGCAGGGCCTGCAAGTGGTAGTTTTAAGCTTGATGCAATGGTTATTGCCCCTTGTAGTATGAAAACTCTTTCTGCCGTAGCAAATGGTTATGGAGATACACTTACTTCACGTGCTGCAATATGTTTTTTAAAGGAAGGTCGAAAACTTATATGTGTTATTCGCGAAACACCTCTTGATTTACCAGGGATAAATAATATGCTTTCTTCAAAAAAGGCTGGTGCAATAATTCTTCCCGCAATGCCAGGGTTTTATCATAAACCGGTAAAAATTGATGATATGGTTGATTTTATTGTTGGTAAAATTTTAGATCAATTAGATATCAATCATTCGCTTTTTAAGAGATGGAAATGAGTTTAATAAATTTAAATTTTTAATCTTATAAGAGTTAGACGTAAAAGTATGGGGAGTTAAAAGAGGTGAACTGGTGAGGATGGGATGAAACATTAACTCCCCCTGGTCTTTCCACGTCCAATAATTATGAAAATAACTATTATTCACAGATTTTTACAAAATTACTAAATATTTTCTCACCAAACTCGGTGTGTTCAACTTCTGGATGGAACTGAAGTCCATAAAATGGTTTATTTTTATGTTTCATAGCTTGCACTTTACAATTTTCACTATTTGCTAGTATTATAAAATCATTTGGAAGAACGTTGACTTCATCATTATGGGATTCCCAAACAATGGATTTATTAGCAACTCCTTCAAACAATGGGTCTTTTTTAATTATTTTTAATTCAATTTTACCAAACTCAGGTGTTTTTGATGGCAAAACTTTCCCACCAAAAAACCGACCCATAAAATGATGACCTGCACAAATACCTAATATTGGAAAGGTTGCTTTCTCAAGATATTCAGCAGTATTTCCAAGCTCATCTTCCAGTCCAATTCTAGGTGCACCACCTGATAAAACTAAACCATTGATATCATCTTTTATAAGTTCATCAAAAGAAGTGGTATTTGGCACTATCTTTGTATCAACCTCAAGGTCTCTTAAAGTTCTCCATTCCCTGTGTGTCCATTGACCACCATTGTCAACAACGTATATTTTTACCATTTTTATTCCCATTCTACAGTGCTTGGGGGTTTATTTGTTACATCATAAACGATTCTATTGATTTTTTCTTTCATTTTATTTGTAATTTTTGTGGATATATTATCAATTACATCATTGGGAATTTTACTAAATGCACATGTCATAGCATCAATACTATGGACAGCTCTCACTGCAATTACATAACCATATGCTCTTTTATCACCTTGGACTCCAACAGATTTTATAGGAAGAAGAACAGCAAAATATTGCCATGGCATTTCCATTAAACCTTTTTTAACTGCCATCTCGATTTCTTTTTCAACAATATCACATGCTTCTCTTACAATTTCTGTTCTTTCAGGAGTTGCCTCACCAATTATTCTAATTGCTAGACCAGGACCTGGAAATGGCTGTCTTTCTGCAACTGGTAGTTTTAAAATCCTTGCAACTCTTCGTACCTCATCTTTGTAAAGGTCACGTAACGGCTCTATTAGATTCAAATTCATTTTTTCTGGAAGTCCACCAACGTTATGATGAGATTTAATAACATCCCTAAGTTGTCCACCAGATTCAATCCAATCGGGAGCAATGGTTCCTTGTACAAGATATTTTACTTTTTCTTTTTCTGCAACTTTTTCAAAAATCCTGATAAATTTCTCACCGATAATCTTACGTTTTTTCTCAGGGTCTATTACTCCTCTTAAAGCAGAATAAAATTCCTCACTTGCATCAATAAAATGATAATTCAGACCAATATTATCCATTAATTTTTTAACATTTTTTGATTCATCTTTTCGCATATATCCTGTGTCAACATGAACTGCAACTAGTTTTTTTCCTATGGCTAGATTTACTAGAGAAGCACAAACAGTACTATCAACTCCACCAGAAAAAGCAATTAATGCCTTACCATCAATATCGTCTTTTAATTTTGTAACAGTTTCATCAATAAATCTTTCAGCATTAAACATTTTTTATCACTATTTTGAAAGAATGTCTTCTTTCATTTTACCCCTATAATCAACAAGCTCTTTTGATAATTTTTTATCATTTATTGCAAGTATCTCAACTGATAAAAGAGCTGCATTATCTCCCCTATCTAGTCCAACTGCACCCACGGGTATTCCAGGTGGCATTTGGATAATTGAAAGAATTGCATCAAAATTTACTTTACCACTTACTGGAACTCCTATTACTGGTTTTATTGTATGGGCTGCTATAGATCCTGGAAGAGCTGCAGAAAGACCCGCAACTCCAATAAAAACATCCGCATCACTTTTTTCAACAAGTTCTTTAAGATATTCAGGGGTTCTATGAGCAGATGCGACTTTTATATCATAATTGACACTAAAGCCATCAAGTATTTTTTTAGCTTTATCTGCTACAGGCATATCTGATTTTGATCCAAGTATTATCTGAATTTTCATATTATCAAATCAGGGAAATGAGCAATTATTAATTAATAGTTTCGACAAAAAATATTTTGGCGTAAACTAATTATATAAGATTATTATGTTCAGTTCAAAGTTTTACATGGAGTAAAAATGAAGCTTGTAATATGTGAGAAAAACATTGCTGCTAAAAGAATTGCATACATTTTATCTGAAGGAAAACTAAAAAGTACAAGACTTGGTAACACTCCTGTTTATGAATTTAATAAAGAAGGTGAAAATTGGAAGGTAGTAGGACTACGTGGTCATATTATCAACCTTGATTTTCCTCCTGTTTACAATCAATGGAATAAAATTCCACCTAGTGAATTGATAGATATTAAACCTTGTAAAACAGTTACTGAGAAAGGAATTGCTGCATCATTGAAATCTTTAGTTGATAAAAACCCCTTTTTAATCGTTGCAACAGATTATGATAGAGAAGGGGAACTGATAGGTGTTGAGGTAATTGACCTTATAAAGAATTATAATAAAAATATTAATAAAATTAAACGAGCAAAGTTTAGTGCTATTACTAATTACGAGATTAAATCTGCTTTTGATAAATTAGTTGAAGTTGATTATAATCTTTCAAGTGCAGGTGAATCACGCCAAGTAATTGATCTTATATGGGGAGCTGTTCTTACCAGATTTATATCTTTAACCTCCCAAAGATATGGAAGGGAATTTCTATCTATCGGTAGAGTTCAGTCACCAACTCTGGCTATATTAGTAGAACGAGAAAAAGAAATAATTAATTTTAAGCCAAAAACATTTTGGAAAATTATTGCTACTCTATTTAAAGATAAATCTTTTGAAGCGATACATATTAAGAATCAATTCTGGGACGAAAAAGAAGTCAGAGAAATTTTTGACAAAGTTAAAAATTGTAAAAAAGCCACTGTTAAAAAAGTTGATAAAACAATTCAGAAGGAGCTACCTCCTTCACCTTTTAGTACTACTACTTTTTTAGAAGCATCTTCATACCTTGGAATATCTGCAGCAAAAGCAATGAGTATAGCTGAAGAACTTTACATGTCTGGTCTTATCTCTTATCCAAGAACAGACAATACTGTATATCCTTCCTCATTAAATATCAAAGGAATTTTACAAAAGTTCTTAAATTCTCAATTTTCAAAGGAGGCAAATGAGGTTCTTAATAATGGTAGAGCTCATCCAACACGTGGTAAAAAACAAACAACTGATCATCCACCAATACATCCAGTTGGAGTTCCTTCCGGAAAAAAATTAACCTTTGATCAACAAAAAATCTATGAACTTATTTGTAGAAGATTTTTAGCAACTCTTGCAAAAGATGCAATATCTGAAACAATTGATGCAACCTTTGATATATCAAAAGAAGAATTCAAATCAAGTGGTTATCGATTGATTGAAGCTAACTGGAGAAATATCTATACATATTTCAAAGAAAAAAGAAAACCACTTCCAGAGCTTATTCAGGGTGAGACTTTAAATATTTCAAAAATCAAAATAAAAGAAGATAAAACCAAACCACCTCAAAGATATACACAGGGTTCTCTTATTGCTAAAATGGAACAGCTCTCGCTTGGAACTAAATCAACCCGTCATGAAATTATTAACAAACTTTATTCCCGTAAATATATCACATTAGTTCCCTTAGCTCCAACACCTACAGCTTTTGCAGTAATTGAAGCACTGGCTGATTATGATGTTATTAAGCCAAAGATGACTGCAACTCTTGAGAAGGATATGGATTTGATATCTGATGGTAAAAAAACTTTGGAAGAGACAGTAAAAGAGTCTAGAGAAATGCTTACCTCAGTTATGAAAACCTTGGAAAATGATAAAGAAAAAATAAGAAACAGTATAAAAAATGCACAAAGAGAACAAAATACTATTGGTAAATGCCCTAAATGTGGAAAACCAATGATTATTAGAACGTCTAAAAAAAATAAACGATTTGTTGGGTGTACAAACTATCCTGCATGTAGAAATACGTATTCTCTTCCTCAGAGCGGTGGAATTTTTTCTACAGGAAAATCATGTGAAAAATGTAATACTCCTATTGTTAAAATAAAATCAAAAGGTAAAAGAGCTTGGGAGCTTTGCTTAAATTCAGAGTGTTTAGCAAAAAAACCTTCAAGAAAAAAGTAGTAATCTGGTAATTTTTGTATAACAAACTTTTTATATGTGGTTATTTAATATTATTTTTTAATATAAACAGGTGTATCAAATGAAATATATAAAAAATAAAACAAATAATAAAAATAATTTAAAAGTAACAGGGTTTAATATAAGATCTTCAAATGTTGCAATTAAACTAAATTCTCAAAAAATTGTAACTAAAACTATAAATGTTGATAGTATGGATGACAAGATATTAGATATTGAATCATTTGATGATCTTAAAAATATTGCTATAGCAAATTCTGGTAATCATGAATATTATCCATCAATGGTTTTAAATGGTCGTGATTGCCTTGTTGCTTTTGAGGGTGTATATCAAGGAAATACATATATTTATTTAAGTAAATCAAGTGATTATGGACAGAATTGGACTGATGTTCCAGAAAAACTGACACTAAAAGAAAATAGCGATGAGCTCTTTGTAAATTCTCCCTCTCTTTGTATTAAACCTTTTGAAAATGAAGCTTATGGTGTATTTTTGTCATCTTCAATAAATACAGGTGTAATTGGTGCATTAATAATACCTGATATTTCTGAATTTGGAGGCATATCCTATTTTGTTTTAAACTTTTCAATAATTCCAGATGGACCTGGGGAATATAGTAGCTTTTGGGATTTTTCCTGTCCAGATATTGTATATCACTATAAAGCCAATGCTCCATGGATAATCGGCTATACTGGTTCTACAAATTATTCAAATGAGAATGGAGATTATTCAAGTCAGGATTCTTTGATGTTTTTATACCAAGATATAAATGATCCTGATACAGTATGGCTTCAATGGGATCACACTATTGAGAATTGTGCAAATTTATCTTTAACAATTGATAAAGAATCAAAAAAGTTTTATGGGATATGTGAAAAAAAGAATGATTCAAATCATTCTAATCAAGATCTTTTATTTTTAAAGGGAACATATGAGCAACAAGGTAGCAATCCATATTTAGATATAGAATATATGAATTTTTCTTTAGACATAAATCATAAACATCCTCGAATAATCATTAAAGATGATGACATTTATATTGTAACTGAAATTAATATAGGTGGAATAACTGATGATATCACAATTTATCATTCTTCTGATGAGGGAGAAAATTGGGATGAAATTGATCCAACAGGAAATATAACTGCACCACCGGGCGTGTTCGTTCCAAAATTTCCCTTAATATCTGCAAATAGCACTCATATAGTATGTACATTAATCGAAGATAAAAACCTATATTTGACACAATCGAATAATTCAGGTCTAAATTGGTCTGACCCGATTAGAATAAATAATGCTGAATCCTCAGTTGTGGAAGACCATCGCTTTGCTGATATGCCAGATAATCAACATATTGTTTGGACAGATGAAAGAGCAGCAAATTTAGACATTTATTCAATATCTCAGGGCATTCCAAGATTAAATTTAATGATAGTTCCTGGAAGTCTAGTTTTAAATGCAACAAAAAATCCATATTTTTCAACATACAACTCAGTGAAATTTAAAGTTAAAAATACCGGGGAAGACTATGCTGAAGATGTGCTGATTGAGATTACAATTAATCGAACAGGTCAACAAACTATCTATACAAAATATCCAGGTTTTATAAAATATCTGAAATCCGGAGCTGAAGTTGAATTAAAACAACCACTCTTTGAAATGACCTTAAAAGGTTTTGTATATGCTGTATCAGATTTAGAAAACATTGATTATATCAATGTAACCATAATTCCTTCATCAGGTTTTCAAGATTCTGATCCCTCTGATAATATTGAATCAATAGATGTTACATTTGAAGATATCTTTCCATTGCTTTCCCAACACCCGCTTTTGGTAACTTTATTCAAACTACTTGCATTAGTTTTATAATATCCTATCTATAATTTATTTATTATTCCTTCTTCAGTAATAAATCCATTTATGTATCTTGCTGGTGTAACATCAAAAGCAGGATTTTTTACTTTAGTATAATCTGGCATAATTTTATTATTATTAATTATCGCAAGTTCCTCTCTTCCACGTTCTTCAATTATTATTTCTTTGCCGTTCTTAATTTTCTTATCAAAAGTACTTATTGGTGCTGCAACATAAAATGGAATATTGTTTTCTCTTGCAATCACTGCTTTTTCATATGTTCCAATTTTATTTGCTGTATCACCGTTAAGTGCGATTCTATCAGCACCTGTTATAACAATATCTATGTCTCCATTTTTCATAAAATGTCCGGCTGCATTATCAACAATAACTGCATGGGATATTCCTTCTTGTTCAAGTTCCCAATCTGTTAAAAGTCCTTGGCAACGAGGTCGGGTTTCATCAACATATACAAAGAATTTTTTTCCTTTCCTATGTGCAATATATAAAGGTGCAAGTGCTGTTCCAAAGTCAACAGTTGCAAGAGCGCCTGCATTACAATGGGTGAGAACTTTCATTTCATTTTTTATTAACTTCTCACCATTTACACCTATCCTGCGACATCTATCAATTATATCTTCGATATAAACATTTGCTGCATCAAGCGGTCTTTCACCATTATTAATTTTATCTATCATATAGTCAATTGCGTAGAAAAGATCATTTGCCGTAGGTCTTGATTTTTTAAGAATTTCTACGGTTTTTTTATAGTTATTTTTACCAATAACCATACCATAAACAGCTGCTGCTCCAATTGCTGGTGCCCCACGAACTACCATTTCCTTTATTGCAAATGAAACATCATCAACAGTTTTTGCTGTAAATATTTCAAACTTAAAAGGTAATTTTCTTTGATCAATAAGCTTTAATTCTTGATTTTCAAACCATAATGCCCTGAGATCTTTACCATTTATTTTCATCTCAATTCCTCATATGTGTTTATAACAGTTTCCTCTAATTCTTTTATGCTTTTTCCACAAAATAGTAATCCCTGATTTCTAATAATTACTCGTTTACTATTTCTCAACTGTTTAAGAATTTCTTTAGCTTGTTCAAGTGTTCCAGGTTTCGACTCTTTTTCAGTAATTGGAGCAATATTAAAAAATTTAGAATCTAATTTGTCATAATTTATCTGAATAATAGCATTTATATCATCTCTAGCATGATGAATAAGCCAATGAATTGGCGTATGTATTATCGGTGATTTTTGTCCGATTATCAACAATATTTTTTTAATAGGGTCGTAATCAACAATTTCTAAAATATCTTCCTTTTTTAACTCTCCAAATGCTTTTACCTCTGCATTTATCAAAATTCTTTTACCATATCTTAAACTAATCACTACTTCATCAATATTATTTTTTAAGTTCTTGGATTTCTTTCCAATTCTTATTATTTCGTTTATAAGTGGGCAATTACTTTCCTGCTTTGAAATATAGAAAGTTTGAAAATATGAATTTGAAAAATTCTTTCCAATCATTGCATCATTGTAACGAATTTTTGCTCTAATATGTTTTTGCTGAAGATAATTTTAATTTTTTACAAATTATATAATATCTATAGTATTCAAAATAATTTTTCTAAATGGAAAATATATCTTTTTGTATAATTAAAATCAAAAAAAATATAAAGAACAATATATAGAGTATAGAGCAATTTTTGTATTTTGACATTTTTACACGATAATTTTAAATAAAATCATTGAAAAATATTATCGCGGTGGTGAGTGGTATAGATGAAAAAAATAATAAATTTAATTAGAAAAAAGCTGGTAATATGTCTAGTTCTATTAATCGCCGGAGTATGTGTCTTCCCAGTAATCAGCGGAGAAGAAAATGGAAATTCTCCACCAGTAGCTGATGCTGGTGGTCCTTATGAAGGATATGAGGGAACTTCTTTATCACTTGATGCATCTGGATCTTTTGATCCTGATGGTGATAATCTAATTTATAACTGGGATCTTGATGCCGATGGATTTGTAGAATTTCGAGAATGGTTTGATAGTCCATATCTTGAATGGACATGGTATGATGATTATCATGGAACCGTAACTGTATTTGTAATTGATGATCATGGTATTATGGATAGTGACACAGCATTAGTTGATATTTACAATATTGCACCAGAAATTACCTCTCTGGAGGGTCTATCAAATGATCCTATATCAATTGGAGCAACTGTTGAATTAACAAGTGACTTTACCGATCCAGGTACATTAGATACTCATATTGCAGAAATTGATTGGGGCGATGATACGATATCTGAAGGTATAATAGACGATTACGTTGTAACCTCTTCTCATAGCTATGAGGAAGCAGGTGTCTATACAGTCAAAATTACTGTTACTGATGATGATGGCGGAAGTGATGTTGAGATTTTCCAATATATTGTAGTATATAATCCTGACAGCGGCTTTGTAACAGGCGGTGGATGGATAATCTCACCTGAAGGAGCTTATACACTTGACACATCTTTATCAGGTAAAGCAACTTTTGGATTTATCTCAAAATATAAAAAAGGGCAGTCAACACCTTCTGGCAATACAGAGTTTCAGTTCCATGCAGCCGGTATGAACTTTCATTCAGAAAGCTATGACTGGCTTGTAATTGCTGGTTCAAAAGCTATGTACAAAGGAAATGGAACAATTAACAATGAAGGAAATTATGGATTTAAATTAACAGCAATTGATGAAGAACTAACACCAAGCACTGATGTTGACTTATTCAGAATAAAAATATGGGATAAAGACAATAATGATGAAGTAATCTACGATAATATGATCGGTGAGGATGACGATAGTGATCCTACAACTGAAATCAGTGGTGGACAAATAAAGATACATAAGAACTAGATTCAAATTAATCAAAAATCCTTTTTTTTATTTTCTTTTTTTTAATTTTTTATTGTAATGATACATTGTTTTCCTATCATATTATATAATATCTTTTTGACATTTTTACAACATACCTTTATATATAATTAATTTGAAAAATATATATGGGTGAGAGGAATATGAAAAAGAAACTAATAATATCGATAGTATTGGTCATGTTACTGATACCTTGTACTCTTGCAATAGCAGGAAAATCCTTTGATCTTCCAGATCAATCAACTCTAAATAAATCAGGTGAAAACAAAGAAGAGCTGCATTACATTCATTTTCAAGAATTAGCTTCAAAGATGTATGAAAAAAAGGGATGGGTCCCACAAGGAATACTTGAAATTTTAATGGATTTAGGTCGTTAATATATATTAGAGAGCTAAATTTTAGAGATTAATCATAAATTTTTTTTCTTTTCTTTTTTTATATTTTTATCTTTTTGAGAAGTTATAATATTATAAATTTGTATTTAAAAATAAGAGATAAAGTGATTATTCTTGAATCACTTTTATAGTAGGTTTCATAATGTATTTGTCTTTACCTGTTTTATGTACCGATTTGTATACATCAAAATCTAGAGTAAGATTTGTTGTTTGTCCCTCATATATCCAGAATGCTTTAATCAACTTAACTTTATTTGATGGTATTTTCAAATCATGTTCTTCGATTTCTCCTTCATCATTAATTGTAATAGTTGCATTTTCAACAGTTAAACGTATTTGTGTATATTTTCCAACAGTAAGATCACCTATTCCTAATTCTTCTTTTACATCCTGAAGGGATATTAAATCAAATGTTTGCGATTCTTCTACTATTGTATACCAACCCTCTCCAGAATAATCGTCTTCATCCTCTCCTATATTTGCTGTAGTTACATACCAATCAATTGTACCATTCCCATAATCATCAGTAACAGTAAGATTAACTATGTATTCGCCCTTGGATGAATAATTATATATTGGATTTTGTTCAAAAGAAACATATCCATCACCAAAATCCCAAGACCAGTTATAGGGTGCTATGCCACCTTCAGCATCACCTAAGAATTGTATATCTTCTCCAACTCCTGTTTTGTATGGTCCATCTGCATAGGCTATGAAACCATCATCATATTCATCAGTATTATTATATTCTTCACCTTCAGCCTCTTCTTCATCGTTAGTATCTGCTTTGTGTACCTGTATCATTGATATTGTTACATTTGCATATAAAATATCTAAATCCCCTGGTTTATCAGTTATTTGAAGCTGAAGAGTTCCTTTTGCTTCAGATTCTACACAACCACTAAAAATTGAAGATACTACTATAACTATTATTGCTCCAATTATTAATAATTTTTTCATCTCTTTCCTCCTTTTTTGTATTTTTAGTCTAAAACTAATCATTTATTATAAAATTTTTGTAAAAAGTAAATAACACATTAAGTATATTTGTTTAAATTTAACATAATTAAGGATAAATGATTTTTTATTTTGAAAAATATTTTCCAATATTGTAAATATTAAATCCCAAAAATTTAGTTTAAAATTTTTACACTATCGAAAATCTTCAATAAGATATAATGTAACAAATTAGAAAATATAAAATACTTAAAAAATATTTTCAATAGAAATTAAAAATGTGAGGAGAGAAAAAATGATTGAAATACTAAATATTATTGCAGGTCTAATACTATGTATAGGTTTATTAGAGGCAATACCTGCTATGGGAAAACATCTTGTAAAACTTGCAAAGTTTTTAGGTAGTTTTCAAATTATAATAGGTATAATTGTAATTATTGCAGGTATTTATTATTGGAGTTTTCCATGGGCACTTGTTACAATATTTGCTGGCTTAATATTAGCTGCAGGAATTTTACCTGCTATACCTGCTTTAGGAAAACATCTTGTAAAACTTGCTAAATGGCTTGGCGGATTCCAAACAATAATTGGATTAATAGTTCTAATAATTGGTATTCTAGGGCTCATTGGAACAATTTAAGATTTTTCCAAATAAACTTCTTATTTTTTTTATTTTAATATTTTAAATTTGAGTTAAACTATAATTTTAAGATATTGCTTTATTCCTGGGATATATTTAAATATAACAAATTATACTATAGTTTACATAAAAAATCAATTATTCGGGCGAGGTCAAAATATGAAAGATACAGTTAACAGTAGGCTAATTTCGAAGAAGATGATTATAAGTTTTTTCATCTGTATGCTGCTTATTACACTGGTATTTACACCTGCATTTTCAGGAATAAAAATCAATAAAGCATTAGAGTCAAATAAAGTTATTAAACCTACCTATCTAAATCCATTGAATATTGAAGAATCCTGGTGGGACTCAGATTGGCAATATAGAAGAAATATCAATATAACAAATAATAACGATACTGCAATTCTACTAGAGAATTATACTATTAGTTTTATATTAGACACTACTGGTGATAAGTTTTTAGATAATGGTGATGATTTAAGAATTATTTGGTGGAATGGAGAAGAATATATTGAACTGGACAGGATTAACAAAACCAGTTTTGGTTCTGATGATACTGAAATTTTGTTTAAATTACAATCGGATATTTCTGCAAGTGATTTTGATGATTCTTACTACATTTATTATGGTAATCCTTCTGCTGTAGATCCACCAGCTAATAGTAGTAATGTTTACTTTTTTGAAGATTTATTTAATCGAGCTGCTTCAAGCACGGTTGGTTATGGTTGGATAGAACAAGAAGTAGGTGGTGCAGATGCCAGAATTGCAGCTAATTCGCTAGTAAACACAAATGTTCTTGATCTTAGGGGAACGGACCGCTCAATGGATTGTATAGCATTACATTCTTTAAATGGATTAAGTGATAGATTTATCTGGGAATATGGATTTGTCTGGGATAGAGATTTTGCAGAAAATCACTATGAAGTATATATGCAAATAGGAAATTCTAATATGGTTCAAACATCTCCTTGGACAGGTGTGGGTTTGTTTGTATCTTGGGCAAAGGGAACAAGTACAACAATAGGAATTGATGCATCATCCCATGAAATGATGCGTGTATATGATGATGATAAGATTCCAACAGAAATAGAGGTTGTATCTGGAGGAGCAGATATAAAACTAGATGTTGATTTAAATTCAGGAAGTTTTGATTTCTACAGGGATAATACATTCAAAGGTAACTATAATTTCTATCAGAATCTAGCAACATATAATAGAATACGATATGTATCAGATCATATAACACCAGGCAATATAATAAAGAGAGGAATAGATTATACCCGAATATATTTTACAATTGATCCAAGTCCATCTGTAAACATTGGAATTGAAGAAGAAAAAAACGATCCACCAACTGCAAATGATGATGTTGCTATAACAAACGAGGACACAATCATTTGGATCGACATACTTACAAATGACAATGACATGGATGGAACATTAGATCCTTCAACTATCACTATATTAACTGGACCAGACAACGGAAACACAAACATAAATACAACCACAGGCGAAATTAAATATGCCCCTAATTCAAACTACTTCGGAACTGACACATTTACTTATGAAGTTGATGATGATGATGGAGCCACATCAAATATTGCAACTGTCAATATTACAATTAATTCAGTAAATGACCCGCCGGTTTCTATTTATGTTTATTCAATTGATGATTTAACAGTATCTTTTGATGGTTCTGAATCTTATGATATAGATGGTACAATTGTTGATTATACTTATGATTTTGGTGACGGGATAAAACAATCTGGGATGATTCTTGATTACACCTATTCCAGCTATGGAACATACAATGTAATACTTACAGTTACAGATGACGATGATGACGCCGGCAGTAAATCGGAATATATTACTCTATATGATTATATAAATCCTGAAATAGTTGATAATACGCTGACTTTCGGTTTCACAAGTGATCCTTTTACATTTGAAGCAACAATTACTGACGCAGGTATAGTCGAAAATGCCTATGTTGAATACTGGTATGAGTCTGGAAGTCATACAAATGTTAGTATGGAAAACTATGAAAATGATGAATGGAGGAAAACAATAATTCTTGATGAATCAATTGAAATCTTACATTATATTATATCGGCACATGATGAATCAGATAATTGGGTTAATACTGATGAAAAAGATATTATTATATATGATAACGATGCACCAATAATTATTAATAATTCACCAACGGTGGCAGATGCAGGTTATCCGTATACCTTCAATGTAACTGTAACAGATAATGATGAATTATCAGGAGTATTTGTTGAATACTGGTACGATGAGGGTATTCATTTTAATGAGAGTATGACTGATATACAAAATGGCATGTGGGAGTATACAATAATAATTAATCTGACAAGTAATGCGCTACATTTTATAATCTCAGCATTTGACTTATCAGATAACTGGGCAGATACAAATGTTATTCATGTTCCTATTGGACCAAATAATGCCCCAGACGTTCCAAAAATAAATGGTCCACCATTAGGAACTGCTGGTATATTATATGAATACACTTTTGTATCTACTGATCCAGATGGTGATGATATCGCTGAATACATAATTGACTGGGGAGATGGACAAGTTATGACTATTACAGGTCCATTCGAATCCGGTATTACTCAAACAAAAACACATACATGGACGTCACAAGGAACATATACAATCAAAGCAAAAGCAAAGGATATATTTGGATTTGAAAGCGACTGGGGAGAACTAGTAGTAAAAATGCCGAGAAATAGAGCAATCAACACATTATATAAAATATTATATAATTTCTTACAATCTCATCCAAATCTGTTTCCAATACTGCAACTATTTCAAAAATTGTTTATAAGAAGATAGATCAAAATATTACAATCCTAAAAATTATTTATTTCTTTCTAGATATTCAGCTGGTCTTAAAAATCTGCTCTTTATTGCCCATTCATAAAGTTTTTCGTTATGCTCGCCAATAAAAACCTCTTCACCAATTTTATGTTTGGTTTTAGTGGTCCAAATGGTAAATGCCTTATAAACCACATATTTTTTTATCCCAGTTCTTGAAAGATATGCAAGATTCGAATCTGATAGATTAGTTAGCTCCTTTTGACGTTGCAAACAAAAACTTGAATAATTTCCTGTATAAATCTTAATGGTGCCTTCATCCATGAAAAAAATCGTATCTGCAACCATATCAAGAAATCTTCGATCATGCGAAACAGCTATTACTGTACCTGAATAGGAATTTAAAGCACCTTCAATTGCCTTTTTCGAATCCATATCCATATGATTTGTTGGTTCATCAAGAAGTAAAAAATTATAAGGCTGCAAAATCAGTCGAAGAATAGCTAACCTTGCACGTTCTCCACCCGAAAGCTGTTTTACCTGCTTATTAACCATATCACCTTTAAAATTAAACTGCCCAAGTAATGCTTTGGCATCGTTTTCTGACAGTTCACTGTTGTCTCTGCGAAGTTCCTCTATTAGATTATTCTCCATTTTAAGTGATAGATGCCCCTGATCAAAATATCCTGTTTTCACTCCAGAACTCACATAAAGCATACCATCATCAGGATTTTTTTCGCCTATTAGCATCTTTAAAAATGTAGTTTTACCGCAACCATTGGGACCGATGAGACCTATTTTTTGCCCAGCAAGAATCTCAAAATTAATGCAATCAAGAATTATTTTATCGTCAAACTGCTTTTTGAGATTATGCCCTTCAGCAACGTTTTTACCAGACTTAAAAACAGATTTAAAGTTAAATTTGAGCAGATAGGATTTTAAAACAGGGTTTTCAACTTTTTGCAATTTTGCAAGTCGTTTCATTTTACTTGCTATTTGTAGATCATATTTATTCCGTCTCGACATTGTTTCTATTACCTTTTTTTGTCGTTGAAATTCTGCTTTGTGTTTTTTATATGCTTTAATTTTTATATGTGTTCTTAGAAGTTTTTGTTCTTCATACTCTTCATATGTAGTATTGTACATTTCAAGATGATGATTTTCTATTTCAAAGACTCTGTCAACAAGTCTGTCCAAAAGATATCGATCATGAGATACTATCATTACTGCTTGTGGGAAATCAATAATTTGACGTTCGAGCCATTCAATTGTTTCAATATCAAGATGATTTGTTGGTTCATCGAGTAGTAAAAGATCGCATTCTTTTGGTTGTGCAAGTACACTTGACAGAGCTATTTTTTGTTTTTCACCACCAGATAAACTACTAGTTTTTACAGATAGTGAAATATTTGGCATCCCAATCTCCTTTAAAATTCGACCTGAAGCTTCCCAAAGCAAAGAATGATCGGTTCTATTAGCAGAGATCTTAAGTTTAGTTAAACTTTCCAGAATATCGTTATATTTTGATGAATTATATATATCAGGGTCATCCAACTGCATTTCATATTCTCTGATTTTTTGCTGAATTGTATCAAAAGGTGTTGTACGTATAAAAAAATCGTATACTGTTTTATCAAGCGAACTTACAGGTATTTGATCCAAATATCTTATCCGAAGATTGTCCTTTCGCCAGACTTCACCAAAAGATGGTTGCTGCCACCCTAAAAGAATTTTAAATAGTGTTGTTTTCCCGCAACCATTTGCTCCAAGAAGTCCAATGCAGTTATCAGAATAAACATCAAATGATGCATTTTCAAAGAGAAGCTTACCTTCAATTGTTTTAGATAAATCACGAACTTTAACCAGGCTATCCATTAAAAAGGGTAACATATTACTGTAGTATATCGTTTTAGGTTTCAGATATAAATATTTATTATTATTACTATCTATAAAATAATAAAAAGTTAGATATTGCTTCTAGATTTAAACCATATTAGTCCATATATAAATGAGACAGAAATAAAAATCATTATCTTTTCAAATTAATTTAATCCTTTTTTCCAGATTTCACAACCTGTATTTATATTCATAGTTCCAGCAAATAATGAATTGTTAAAAAATTTAAGCGATCTTATTCCAATATTATAATCATCAGTAAAATTATCCAATATTATCTGCTCCCAATTAACACCATCATATCTCCATAATTCTCCTAAACCTTTCGGAGTATTAATTATTAAATCCCAATTTAGCAAGCTCTTGAGATTTAAATTGAGTATTATTGGCTCTGGATGCATAGTACCAACATAGAGATGATTATTTGATGCTACAACCGACCACATATATTGATTTTTTTGATCACCAAATCCAGCACTGTTTTTTCCTTTTCCAAATCCTCCAATCTCTCTTGTCCATTTATCGTAAGAGTAGTTATACCTCCAGATTTGTCCACCTAATGATATAAATGTGGTAAATGGTCGAAAAATATCAGGCAATCTTGATATAAAATTGAATTGTTTTCCAAAAAAATTGATATTATAATTTATATCTCCCCACATTGCACTGAATAAATATAAATCATTTTTAAAAACCAATAAATTTCTAAAACCACCTACAAAAAACTTCCCAAACCCTCGTGGATAATCAGCTCCATAATATTTTGCTTCAAGTATGTTTCTATATGCAACCATTGGCTCCCAACTTAATCCATTCTTAGATCTCCATAATTCACCGCCATAATTATTAGCTGTTCCAACATAAATATAAGAATCATAAGCGCACATTGACCAGGCATAAAAGTTAGTTTCGCTCCAAAATCCAGATTTAATATTTGAAGATCCTCCTACGACAGATTCCCAATTTATTCCATCTTTTGTCTTAAAGATTTCACACCCTTCTCTATTTCCAGTTCCAATATAGAGTTCATCATTAAATTCACATGCAACTGTTACCCACTTATTGTTAATATTTCCAAATCCTTTATCAATTACCAATTCCCATTTACTATCTAATTCTTTTGTTCTCCAAATTTGGCAACCTTCAGTAGGATTCCAAAGACCAGCATATAAATAATTTTTATATTCAATTAAAACTGAACAATCGATATTGTTTTTATTTCCAAAGCCCGCATCCATAGTACCATTTTTTCCAATAAGTTGAACCCAGTTACTACCATCATAACTCCAAATTTCGCATCCATTGCTAGTGATATTTTTTGACCCTTTCATAAGATTATTTATAAAATTTATTATATTTTCTATAGAATGATTGAATAAATCACTGTTTTGAAAATTAATAATTCCAATAATTAATTTATCATTAAATATTTCAATTCCTCTTGGAGCAATGTTATACCTATCTCCAAAACCATCGTTGTTTATCTGTTCCCATAAAAAGTTTTTATCATCAATATTGCTTTCTTTAACTACATTTTGAATATCTGCCCTAATATTAAAAGTAAAACCGATTAAAAGGGTAATTGTTATCATTATCATTATTTTTTTCAATATTTTTTCCTCCCTTTTTCAAATAATAATAGATATTGGGTTATATAAAAGTATAGAAATTTAATAACAAACTATAATTATAACCTTTATTAAAGGTTGATAATTTAAAATCATTTGAGGATATATATTATGTTAACATATAGCAAAAAACATATATTATAAAACATATATTATATATTAAAAAGAATTAAAACAGGTGTAAACCTTTGATAAAGACTAAAAGAAAAATAATAATATTTACTATAATAGTTTTATTAGTCCTATCAAACATATTATCTTTATCTTATTTTATATATCGAGATTATCAAGATAAGAATTCTAAATCTAAAGAAGATAATTCTGAAAATAAAATCTTAGATAATAGGATAAGTCCATTAGAAAATCAAGGTTTAATTCTTGAAATTAATAGGATACGTAACAGAGATTTTCTAAATATAATTATGAAACCAGGTTTAAGTTGGAAAAATAAACCCTCTTTTACAGTTGAAATTGTAATTGATAATCTAAAATATTCTAAATACTCTGAAATTTCATATAATTTCAACACTTGGGACACTATTGGTAAGAATTTCAGGGTAATTAGAGATGCTGAAGAAGAACAAGAGAAATCTGAAATACAAATTTCAATTTCTCAAAAAGAAAAGAGATATATTTTTCTATCTCAAAAAAAACTTAAAGAAAAGATAAACATTATTTATGATTATAGAACCGGACAGTGGGATGGTGATGATTATTTTTTGGATAATGATGGTTATGGTCATTTTGTTGGGAATTTTTATGAAATATGGTTTAATATTTACCAAACAGATTTTGATTACGATAGTATCCCTTATTGGACTGAGGTAAATATACTTCATACAGATCCTATGAGGGATGATAGTGATAAAGATCCTGATGGTGATGGCATTCCTACAACTTGGGAGTGGAAGTGGGGTTATGATCCCTTTATTTGGGATGATCATGAGATGCTAGATCCAGATATTGATGGTTTAACAAATGATGAAGAATATCAAATGGAAAAATGGTTTGCAGATCCTTTCTCCCAAGATATTTATATTGAAGTAGATGGTATGCAAAAAAAAGGATTATTTGACAGGAAACATATTTTATATGATGAGTCACAACAAATAATTATTGAAAGATTTACAAGACATGGAATCAATTTATATATTGATAACGGCTGGTCAAGTGGTTTAAATAATGGCGGTGGTGAGCTACTGCCTTATATAAATAAAATCACCTGGGATTCAGGAATAATCTTACAATTTTATAAAAACAATTTTCCAGAAGAAAGAAGAGGAATATTTAGATACTTGATTATTTGTAATAGTGGAGGACTTATGGAAGCATGGAGTGGTAATACAGAGTTTAACAGATACGATACTATGCTGTGTAGTAATGGTTTAAAAACAACACTTATTTATCAAAGAGCCCTCACTCAAAGAACCCAACGTTTATTGATGGCTTCAACTGTTTTACATGAAATTGGTCACACATTAGGAATTGCTCCATATACTATTGAAGGAAATGACAATTTATCCTTTTTGTACAATGCAAGATCAATAAGAGATCTGATTCTTAAATTTAGGGAATATAAGGATAAATGGGGTAATTATAAAAGTGTCATGAACTATCTGTACGTATTTGATAAGAAACTTGTTGATTATTCTGATGGAAGTCATGGAAATAACGATCAAAATGATTGGGAAAAATTTTACTTACCTTTTTTTCAAATTGAAAACAATATAATAATCGAACCCGGAATCACCCCTCCTGCAACAGATAAAGTTGTTAATGAAAATATATCTATTGAACTTGATGGTTGGGAATATAGTAAAGATTTATCGGAGGAGTATTTTAATAAGATTTCTAGTAATTCAAAAGTTGATCCAAATAAATGTGAAGTTGCAGTATTTATAAAAACAAATGATACAAATTATCCAAGTAATAGGGATATTAGAATATATGTTCAGCCATCCATTCCAATTACTGGATGGTCTTTAATAAGAGAAGATTATTTAATGACTATAAAAAATTGATATTTTTTAGATTAATTTATTTTTTTTTTGTTTAGATTAAATATAAATATAATAATTAACATAATATATATGGGTGAAGGTTATTATTATAAATAAAAAACATAAAAAATTTTTTTATTTTGTTTTAGTACTTTTAATCTTAGAGTCCTTTTTTATTTTAAGAACCCCTGCTGATTTTTTAAAAAATGAAGTGGAATTTAATAAATTAGAAAATACAGATAACAGTAATTTTTTTTCTACTGATATTGGTTTTGAAGCAATATATCATTATATAATTATTACAAAAGAAAGTTTTGTGTTTAGTAATTTTCAGTTGCTCATTGCTCATAAATCTCAATATATGAATGCTACTATTGTAACAATAGAGGAAATCTTAACAAATCAGTCTTTTTGGGTAAATGGAACTTACGGAGATGCAACAAATAAGTCAAATGGTAATCCATTTATAGATGATGGAAAAGAAGTCACACATAATTTTGATCTTTTTAATGATACAGAAGCAAAAATTAGGAACTTTATTAGATATGCTCACCTGGAATGGGGGACAAAATATGTCTTACTTGGCGGAGATGTTCAAACGATTCCTGTTAGGAAGTTATATGTAAATATTTCTGGATGGGATGCAGGTTTCATATTTGATAGATCAATAGAGGGATGGATACCTTCTGATTTATATTATGGTGCCTTGAATGGAACTTGGAATAATAATTTTAATGAAAAATTTGGTGAACGTGGTAATTCTATAGAAGATGATGAGGCAGATTTATATGCTGAAGTATTTATTGGACGGGCACCTGTTGATGGCAAATATGATATTGCTACTTTTGTAAAAAAAGTAATTGGATATGAAACAACTGAAAAACCAAATAACGTTTTACTTCATCAGTCTAATCTACTGCCTGTTAGAATACCTGATACAAGTAAAATATCTGAAAAATGTGCGGATTATATTCCTAGCTCATATAACATAAAAAGACTATATCAGAAAAATGAATTAATCGATAATAAAAAATGGGCTTCATCATTTAGGGAACCTGATAAATTATTGGTCCTTCACATTGGAAATGGGTACTTTTTCGGTCCTACTAACTCATGGTATCAACTATATTACAATATTTTAGGACGAGGTAAGTTTTTAAATACCGATATCGGGTTGTTAAGTAATGAGTTCTATCCTCTCCATATTTCAATATCATGTATGAGTGGTAATTTTGTATTTTCAGATTGTTTGGCAGAAGAATTACTCCTATGGTCGGAAGGTGGCCCATCTGCATGTTTTTTTAATTCAGAAGTTGGATGTGTTAAGAAAGAAAATGTAATTAAGTATTCAGGTGAGTTTATAAAATTCTTATTTTTTGAATTATTTCAAAACGGAACGCAGAATTTAGGAAAAATTAATCAATATGCAAAAGAACATTTTTCTGGTGATATACATATTGATCCGAATTATAGATGGGTATATTTTGAGACAAATCTCTTAGGAGATCCTGAAACACCTGCATTTGAAATCAGAAATAAACTACCTCCGTCATATGTATATGTTGATGATGATTTTGATGAAAATACATCAGGATGGGGAGTTACACATTTTAATAAAATAACAGATGGGATAGAATCTTCTTTTATAGATGGATTTGTATATGTATACAGTGGAACCTATAATGAAAATATTGTAATTGATAAAACAATACATATTATAGGTGAAGATAAAAACTCAACAATAATTATTGGTGAAGATGAAAAAAACATTATTTTAATGAAATCAAATGCATCAAGTATTAAAAATTTTACAATTAAACCTAATCAAAATAATAAAAATACTATAGGAATATATATTCCTATTGACTCTTGGGGCAATACTATTGAAAATAATATAATAATAGAAAATAGTTTAAGTGGAATCGCTATCAATGGCTCCTGTAGAACTATAATTTATAATAATATAATCCGATCAAATTGTAATGGTATATGTTTAACAAAAAAAATCGAAGGCCTATTTGAAAAATATATAGTAATTACATGTAATAATATGATAGAGCATAATGAAATTGCATTAAATAGTGGATATGGAATTTATATGCAAGGAGTTTTAAATAATCATATAATAAGAAATAATTTTATTGATAATGGTGGTGGATCTCTAAAGGATGCTTATTTTTATCTAAGCAGAGGTAATGAATGGAATGAGAATTATTGGAATAAACCATTAACAGAACCAAAACAAATAAGGGGATTATGGGGTCCTCTATATCCTCCTATCATTGATTTTTCTGATGGGATTATATTTCCAAAGTTAAAATATCCTTTTATTATAAATATAGGAATTCCAAGATCTGATAAGGATAATAATCCTGCACAAAGCCCTTATGATATAAAATAAGATAATTCGATATTTATTAAAAATGATTAAATTTTTTATAGTTTTCAAACAGTTGGTAAATAAAGAATTTTATGCGCCTGAACATCATGGACATATGTATAATTCTTGATAATTCCTGGAAATTTAGTTACTAAATCATCCATAATCTGATGAAATTGATTTAAATCTTTTAAATAAAATTCTAATTCTAGATCATAATAACCTATTGATTTATCTATCATTATTAAATGTGGATTATTTTTTATATATTTTATTATCCAAGTTCGTTTTTTATAATCATTTAAATTTATATTTATTTTAAAAAAATGATATCCTAATTTCCTATAATCAATATCTACTCTGAAACCTTGGATAATATTAATTTTGATTAAATTTTTTATTCGATTTTTTATAGTTTCAAATGTTAAGTTAAGATTTTTAGCAATTTCTGATGTAGATATTCTTGCATTAGATGCTAACAAATTTAATATTTGGAAATCCACATCATCTGCACCGTCGTATTTTCTACCGCCTATTAGTCCAACATGTTTTCTATCGGTTTTATCAGGTAAATCTAATAGAAAAGAATGCCTATAAAGCATTAACTCAACATAACTTGCAAATATCTGTTTTTGAAAATATTGATGATATTTTTGAAGTGTTTTTTCCCATAGTATATAAAAGTCATCTAATTCTTTTATCCAAATTACTACTGCTAAATCAAAATCTCCTTCAAAAGATCCAACCCACCACGTGTATTTATTCTTTACAAAATAATCAATAATTTCTCTTCTGATTTCCGGATATGTATTTTGATAGACGATATAGAATCTTACACTATTATATCCAAGCTTGAACGAATCTATTACTGTATAAAAATTTGATATAACTTTTTTTTCAATTAGTCGATTAATTCTATATTGTACAACGTTTTTATGAAGGCCAACCTTTTTACCGATTTGTGATACCGATTGTCTAGAATTTTGATCCAGTTCATATAAAATTTTTCTATCTTTTAAATCAATTTTCTCCATTAAATAATGCATATTACAATAATATATTAGTATTTTTTGAATTTTGCACAACTTTTTTGTGATACATTTAATATCTTGCTAATTTCTAATATTATTAAGAATATAATTGAATACAACTATCGAGGATGTAATGTATACAAAAAATTGTGAAAATGAATTATATGAAAGAATTGAAATATTTGAGAATGCCTCAATCATTTACCCTGATGGAAATAGGGAGGTATTTGATGGTATTCAAATATCTGATAATAAAGTAATATTTGGACGTATTAAGATAATAAAATGTAATAATACAAAAAATAACCGAACACACTTGAAAGATTCAATTGAAGTTTTTATTGAAACGGGCGTAATTCCAGAATCAAATATTAAAAAGATTCAAGGTGGAAAAAAAAGATTGATATATCATAAAAAATAATATTTTTTATAGATATTTTTTAAAATTACAAATTATTATTTTTTCAAATGTAAGAAAAAATAATTTGTTAATTTTACAATTTTTTTTAATTTATTTTTTTAATTTGCACAATTTTTTAAAAAAACATTTTATAGATATCTAAGACGCTTACATTCATGTGATGAGATATGGTGAATTGTGAAGAATGTGGAAAGGCGCTGGGATTTTTCAGATGCTACCAACATCCAATAATGGGAAAGAAACATGCTCTTTGTAGTACTTGTTTTGATCAAGTAAATGCAAGCGTTTCAAAATGGCAAGAGTTTGTTTTACAAAATTCGTTTAACAATCAAATATCAAATATAAATTCTGATTTGAACTGTAAAAATATTACACCAAACTTAAAACAAACAAGAAACATACTTAAAAATGTTAGCGCAGAAACAAGCATCTTACTTAAGAAATAAACATAATCTAATATATTTTAAAAATTCTTAGATAAAATATATAAAATTATCTAATCATTAAGGAGAATTGAAATAATATAAAACAATTAAAATTTTTTTTATATATTCATTTTTTTACTGTTATAAGTAATTTTATATACTATCTTGCAATTCTATATCATGTTTATAAAATATAAATAGGGAGGTAAAAATAAAGATGGAAAAAAAAATATTAGGTATTTTTATCTGTACGCTGTTGATAGCTTCTGGAACTATAGCTGTTGCTGACTGGGATATTGATGATGGTCATAAAATGCATTGGCCACAATTACCTGATCCTAACGGATGGGACGTTGATTTCCATGATTGGTTGCTTGCTGATGATTGGAAATGTTCAGAAACAGGACCTATTACTGATATTCATTTCTGGATATCATGGTTTAATGATATCGTTTTGGACATCCCATGGATAAAAGTAATGATTTACTCAAATAACCCTGGACCACCCTCCTCGCCAGCAGAACTTTTATGGAGCAGAACCTTTGATATTGACCAATTTATCATAGCAGGACCATGGGATGGCAATCAAGGGTGGCTATGGCCGTATGGTGAATTCATTTTGAATAATCATTTTCAGTACTGGCAAGTAAATATACCTGAAATCGACGACCCATGGGAACAAGAAGAAGGTGAAATCTATTGGCTTGTTATTGGAATGCCATATTTCGACCCTCCAACTGCAGTAGGTTGGAAAACCTCGCAGGACCATTTTATGGATGCAGCAGTATGGGGTGGAGAAGGAAGTTGGCAACCAATTACCGATCCGCTAACCGGTGATAATATTGATTTTGCATTCGTAATAACTGGAGAACCGCCATGTGAACCAAGTATAGATATCGAAAAACTGGTATGGGATGAAAAAAATTCAGAATGGATTGATGCAGATACAATGAGTGAAGCATTTGATATTGCAATATGTGAAGATGCAACCTTTAAAATAGTTGTGTTTGGTATAATGAATCAAAAAAAGAATGGCGAATGTACTGGTTTTTCCCAGGACCATTAGCTGTCGGTGGAGCGATTGAAATTACGGTTATTGCACATGTCGAGGGACCAGCTTGTAGCTCTGATTACAATTGGGCACACGTTGGTGCTCTTTGTGCACATGGTAAATATGTAGAAGATGAGGATACCTGCTGGGTTCATGCATTTAAAAAGTCAAGGGAATTAAACAGACCGTTTATAAATTTCCTGCAAACCCATCCAAACATATTCTTGCTACTAAGACTGATATTACAGCGATTTACACTATAAAACAAACTCTCTCTCTTTTTTTATTTTTTTAGTTTTGGTTTTTTATTAAATTAATTTTAATTAGCTTATTGTACTAAATTTAAGAATTGCACCTGTTCCCTTTAGCTTTGATATTAATCTATCTAAAAATTGAATTATTTCAATAAAGGTAACGTCTTTCTTCCAAGTATATTCAAAATCATGTTGTCCATATGAGGGTTTAAGTCCCATTTCTGTAAGTATTTCAAATATTATTGAAGGTTTTTCACCATTTGCACTATGAAATATTTCAACATATGTTTTCATATTTGAACATTTTCATTGTAAGTATATAAAATTTATATTACAATTGTTATCATAATCAATTTTTTAAAATAATAAAATTAACATGATACTTTTATGATTATTTTTTAAATCTCCAAATTTATCAAAAATAAAAATTATTTTATTGCACTATGATTAAAAAATAGTAACAAAAATTTTAAATTATGTTTAAATCTTTATCACAAGTATTATATATACGATAGATATTTTTAGAAACAATGGAGTCTAGAACTGGAAGATTGTAATGAAAATTTCAGTGTGAACTATTTTTTCGTTCTTTACTTCCTCCCTCAAATATTCCTAGACTCCATCTTATCTTAATTTTTAATTATATAAATCTACTTTATCTGCTATAAAATCGAAATCGATAATATCATCTTTCAAGAGGCTTAATTTTCGTTGGATAATATTTATAAACTTTTTTTTATACTGTATTAAAATATGATTTTGATATTGGGAGGTTAAATCATATGAAGAATAAATTTGAATATGCATATATGAATCAAAATGTTATTGTTTTAGTCGTAGGTTTAATTGCATTAGGATTTGCTGAGTATTATAAACTTTATATTCTAGGTTCATTTGGAGTCTCGATAATTATAATAACTTGTATATTTATTTTTATTTCAATGTTTTACTACACTAAGCATTATATCGAGAAAAAAGGTAAAAAAAATTAATAAATAGAACTCTAAATGAGTGCTTGAAAATAAATATTGAAAACAAAATTTTAATAAATTAATTATTTTGTACAAAATCAAGTGTATGCTATCTTTTATTTTATAATATAAACCATTTTACCAATAGAAATTTAATTTTTAAGCAGTAAATATTTGTACAAAGAATTGTTTTCATTTTAAAATAATATTAGTATGTGCAATTTATTTATATTAAGATTTATATTGAATCTTTTTTTTACTAATATAAAGAGGTGATGATATGAAAAATAAAAGAATTGTATTATATGTATGTATGCTAGTAATAATTACCAGTATTATACCCGTAACTGGAAATGTAATTAAAAATTATATTCCATGTCAACCCAAGCTAGGATTAGAATGGGAGAAAACATATGGTGGAGACCTTATCGATTGGGGTAATTGTATTCAACAAACATCAGATGGAGGATATATAATTTCTGGAACTTTTTTTAGAAATGCTTGGTCGTTATGGTACAGTCATTTTTATCTTATAAAAATTGACGGTGAAGGAAATGAAGAATGGAGTCAGAAATATGGACCTTATGATTCAGAGCATGTTGGTAAGTGTGTTCAACAAACATCAGATGGTGGATATATAGTTGCTGGATTTCAAGGAGTAACTTACAAGTATGATATCGTCGTGCATAAAACAGATGCAAATGGTAATCTTGTATGGTCAAAGACCTTCGGTGATGCTGATGCTTATGATATTGCTCAAAGCATTCAACAAACGTCTGATGGTGGATATATTGTGACTGGAATGACTAACTCTTTTGGTGCTGAACTTTGTGATATGTTGTTATTAAAAATTGATGCTAATGGAGAACAAGTATGGGTAAAAACTATTGGAGGGTCTGATTATGATTCTGGTAACTGTGTTAAACAAACCTCTGATGGTGGATTTATTATCATTGGGGAGACAAGCTCTTATGGTAACAACGGTGATGTATATTTAGTTAAAACTGACAATCTAGGTAATATAGAATGGAGTCAAACTTTTGGTGGAAATGGGTGGGACGTTGGTTATTCTGTTCAACAAACTAGTGATAATGGATATATAATTAGTGGTAGATATGAGAATGATGATGGAAATGTTAATGTTTATTTATTAAAAACAAATTCATCAGGAAAAGAGATTTGGAGCCAAGATCTTGGTGGAATAGATTATGATGAGGGTTATTGTGTTCAGCAAACATCTGATGGTGGGTATTTAATTGTAGGTTTATATACAGATCCTAAATATTATGATCCTGATATCTATTTGATTAAAACCGACGATTCTGGAAATATGGTTTGGAAAAAAATATTTGATAACGGTAATTCCGAAGATATTGGTTATTACGGGATTGAAACATCTAATGGTGGACTAATAGTTACTGGCTATACTGGATATTATATGCAGGAAATAGTTGATGTTTGGGTAATTAAACTAGGTGCTGATAATCATGCACCAAATCCACCAACTATTTCAGGTCAAATAAGTGGAAAACCAGAGACATCTTATTTATATACATTTGATTCAAGGGATCCTGATGGTGACGATATAGCTGAATACATTGTTAACTGGGGAGATGGACCAGACGAACTTATTATAGGTCCATTTGTGTCTGGAGAAGAAACAAACTTAAGTCATATATGGACAAATCAAGGGACATATACTGTTAAAGCTAAATGCAAAGATATATATGGCGATGAGAGTGATTGGGCTGAATTTATCGTTACTATGCCAAAAACTAAAGCAATCAATATGATAATACAATGGTTATACAACTTCTTAAAAGCTCATCCAAATATGTTTCCATTACTGCATTATTTAATCAGCAATTAAAACTATAAAAAAATAAAATTTTCTAATTCTTTATCCTATTTTTTAATATATATCTTGACGCATCTTTAATAATATTATCTAATATTTACTTGCATAATTTTACATTTTGACATTTTTACTGGTTAATTTTATATATAAAAAAACCAAGAATTAACTTATCATAAAATAATAAATTTAAACATTCGGAGGAAATGATATGAAACATCGACATAGTAAGATTGGAGAATATGGAATAAAATGGAAACCAGTTGAAGGTTACTTAAGAAAGGATGGTAAAAAAGTACCTCCTCATTACAAGAAAGTAGAGTTCAAATGGAAAAAAAATAATTAATTCCACATCAAATTTTTCTTTAAATTTTAATTTTTTTAAAAATTATTCAAAATTTTCAAAATATTATTACTTATGAATGAGTAATAGGAATTATAAGACATAACGATTTTCATTTTTAATAATTCAATTCTTGAACCTAATATATTTTATATAATACTCAGTTACAAATTTTAATAATGGTGGGTAATAATGGAGTTTAAAAATGTAATAAAATCTAGAGAAAGCATCAGAGATTATTCAGATAGAAAAGTTGAGGATGAAAAGATAAATTACGTATTAGAATGTGCAAGATTTGCCCCATCTTGGACAAATAAACAATGTTGGAAGTTTATAATAGTAAAAGATAAAAAAATTATTAATGACTTATCTAAAACTAGTATAATTAATCGCTGGTTAAAAAATGTTCCAATAATCATTATTGCCTGTGGTAATCCAAAAGAAAGTGGTTATAGAAATGATATATCTTATTTTATTGTTGATGTATCTATTGCACTTGAACATTTGGTTTTAGCCGCAACAGATAAAGGATTGGGAACTTGTTGGATTGGAGGTTTTAATGAGAAAAAAGTGAAGAAAATCCTCGGAATCCCAGATAATATAAGGGTTGTTGCCTTAACACCACTTGGTTATCCAGCAGAAAAGAAACATATTATAGGAAAAATTGCTAAAATAGTTACACAAAGCAAAAAAAGAAAAAGCATGGATGAAATTATTCATATTAATAAATGGTAATTTTACTATAAATTACAGATTATTTTACTTTAGCACTCCTAGCTATAAATAAAAATATCTTACAGTTTTTTCTATTTAAATATAGTACAATAATTTTCTATAATTAGAAAGTCCATAATACTGCAATAAAGTTTTTTGTAACTATTCCTTTGTAATATTCTCTTTGAATGTATCCACAGCAAGGATATTCACCATATGTTTCATCAAGTATTTTTAAAGTCCTGCCCTGATTTTCGATTTTAGAATATTCCAAGAGTTTTACAGGTAAAAATCTAAAATCTCCCTCTTGATTTTTTTCAAGATAAGATATTTTTCCAAAAAGTAAAATTCTTGAAGTTTCAAAAGTCTTTGACCGAGGCATTGTAACATCAAACTTTCCCCAGTCTGATTCAGCATATATCTCATCTCTTGCTTTTACCCTTATTGTGTATTTTCCTTTCTTTTCATAAGTATGATTAAAAGTTACCTCTTCGCCTGAGGCATATGATCCTATCCAGCCAGTAATTGTACCATCGTCCCAATCGATATAATAATGTAAATCCTGCCCCTCAGGATCTATCGTCTGTACACTATATTCATATTCTGTTCCTGGTATCCCTTGTTCTGGACCATTAACAATTGGTTTCTCTGGTGCTTGATTATCAATTATTCCTAAATAGTTTTTTAGAAATTCATCCCATTGTGTGTCTATTGCAAATAATGTCTCTTCATATGGTGAAGGAAGCTCATCATATCTAAGACTATCATTGTAATCACTACTCCTTCGAGGGAAATATATACTGAGTCCGTGTGATGGGTCATCGATTAAATGTTTATTTGCAATTACTGCTGAATCCATTATGCTCATGATATTGTCTTTTAAATCTACAACATTAGGATCATTGATTGTAAGAAGTTCTAAAAAATTGTAAAAATCAATATAGTAGTCAATATCCCACAAAAGCGCATAAATCCTTGCACTTTCAAGAGCTGAAGTTATTTGCTCTCTATATTCATCAAGATTAGTCATGAATTCAACAGCTAAGTCATTAATTTGATCGGCAAGTTCATCTAGATAGCTTAATTCAGTTGCAGCCATAGTTGTTATCATATCATATTGAGGGTAATTTTTCGGAACAAAATATTCAACTGTCGCAATCGCATATTCAGATGGTGTCATTGCAGGGGTTGCAATTAAATCATTAAATGCTTCAGAATAAGGCCAATCGCCAATAACTCCGCATTCTGGATATGCAATAAAAATATCAACACAATTTCTGATTTGATATGCTACTTCCGTATTACCTGTCATACATGTTTCTATACCTAATATGTCTAGTTTATCTGCTCCATTATTTGTTATCTGATTTAAAGCATCAAGTAGCTCGGGCATAGTTATCATTATCCCATCACCATGATCATCCCAACAGATTCCCTGCCAACCACTTCCTTTGTTGCTTGAGATAATCAACTCATAGTGGTTTGCCGGATAGTCACTTTGTACCTTTAAAACAAAATCTTTAATTGTATCTGCATCATCCATACTTGATTCAGATGGCCAAGATTGTTGCACAAGAGTAGTTCCTATTATATAGTAAAGTTTTGTGTCATCATCTTGGTTTTGGTCAATTAAAACGGCCAATTGTAATTCTGCTGTTGATCCAACTTGTCTTATTTCTTCTAGAATTACCCCTTGAGCAACCGATAAAGCATTATCACCATTTAGATAAATCATTATCGTCCATTCTAAATCTCTGATGTTTTTTTCTGTTTGTCTAGTTATTTTCTCTGCTCCAATTATTGATTGTGAACCAATTAATAAAATTCCAATTAATACAATTATCAAAATCTTTCGCATTTTTTCTTCACCTCTGCCTAAAATAAAAAAACTTTTTGTTAATCATAAAAATTTTCATTTAATTGTTGAACAAAAAAAGAAGTTTATAAAAAATAATTTGATTAAATACAAAAAACAAATATTAATTATAATATTTTTATCATAATTTTTTAAAAACCATCTTATTTTCCTTTTTTATTAAGTAATATTTAAAAGAAAATATCTTATAACAATTTAGTAATAAATTTAAGAGAGGGCAAATTATATGAAAAAAATTTTCATAATTATAGTAGCATGTATAATTATTATCAGCATGCTACCAGTTATGGTTGGAAATATAGAAGCAGTTGATCATTCAATTGATGCAAGAAAATACATTGAAAATCGTGATATTATTCCTATTTACACGATTAACGGCTTGGAAAAAGCTCCTAATCAAAAAGGCAAACCTGGAATATATGTAACTATTACAAATCCAAGTAATGGTGAAACAGTTAGTGATATTGTCACAATAACAATTGATTCCAATGATAATCCTTCAATTAAAATTGATGGAATATTAGTTGGAAATGGTCTAACATATGATTGGGATACGACTCAATATATTGATGGTTCTCATACAATTGAAGCTTCTGCAAGAGGACATACCGATGCCGTTGTAGTTATTGTAGATAATGGTGGCGGAGGAAATTCCCCACCTCTTGTAACAATTACTAATCCTTCTGATGATGCAACTGTATCTGGAACTGTCACAGTTACTGTAGATGCAAATGATGTAGAAGATGGACAAATAACTCCTGATATTTATATCGATGGTTCTTATATTACAAGTGCAAATAGTTATTATTGGGATACTACTTTAGAATCAGATGGTAGTCATACGATTTATGCAGAAGCAACAGATACCGGAGGATTAACAGGTTCTGATACTATCACTGTAACAGTTGATAATAGCGGGGGTGGATATGGCGAGGTTGAAAAATATGCCTTAGTCATCGGAATAGCTGATTATAGAGGAATAATGAATGATTTACGATATTGTGATGATGATGCAATGGAATGGAAAAACTTCCTGGAAAATAATGGGTATACTGTTAAAACATTGATTGATAAACAGGCAAAAGCTAATAACATTGAAACTGAAATTAATAATTTATTAGCACTTGAAGATGGAAACGACTTTGTTGTTTTGACATATTCAGGCCATGGAGCCAAATACTCTGGGTATGGTTCCTGTATTATATCATATGATTTGTATTATATGACCCACGGTTGGTTTGAATCAAAATTTATAGGTGCTGATAGCCCACATATCTATTTTACCTTTGATGCATGTGAGATTGGCGATTTCCAAGGACTTATTAGTAACAATCGGGTCGGTGCTTTTGCAAGTAACAATGAATATTCCTGGGAGACTGATGAGCTTGAAAACGGGGTTTTTACATATTATCAGATTGAAGGCTGGAATACTTATGATAACTTTGAACAGGATGGAACTTATGCTGTTGATAAAATGTTGGACTGGGCGCAGGATTATGGTGTTACCGTTGATCCATTTATAGATGATAATTATGATGGGTACATGTACCCATAATCTCTTTTTTTTAGATTTTATTTAATATAATATAATCTTTCAATAATATTATTAAATATAAATAAGGAAATGAAATTTTTACAATTTGTAATAAACCTACAAATGAAATTTTTACACAAAACAATTATATTTGATAAAAAAAAGAAATATAAAATGGTGGTGAAAATGAAGGGAAAATTATTGGTGATCAGCATAATTTTAGTAATGCTTGCATCTCCTTTTATAGTGCCACTACAGGCAAAACCAAATAAAACAAATGATGGTCCTAAACCAGGTACAGATTTTAGGGGAGAACATTATACACTTAACATACTTGGTAAAAAAAATATTGGAAATGGTACATATGACAACCCAGATAGACATACAATTTTTGTTCCACTAGATGGAGACACTAGAATATTAATGCATCTTGGAAATGGCTTCGGTGTTATTGATGGAAATGGATTAGACGGAGAATGTATCTTTCAAATGCCACGAAAAGAAAGAAATTTTAAGGTATATGTTGTTGCTCTTGGTAAACCAATGGATGGATCTAGTGTAGACTACGCTGATGAATGGGTATATGATAACGATACAGATTCTTGGTATTACGAGCTTCTTGACTCATTTGATATAGAAGGACATAAAGGTAATCCTAAATGGCTTGATGTAACTAGTGCTTTTATGCTAAATCTTACATACTTCAATCAGACATCTAATGAAACAGGTGTTTTATATCTTGGCTGGCTTTGGCAAGTACCAGAAGAGATATGGGAACAATCTTATTATTTCTGGGACCTAAAAGGATCTGATAGGCATATACAAGTTCGTTTCTATCCATACTAATCCTCTTAATCCCTTTTTTTTTTAATTTTATAAAATCTAAAATAAAAAATGATAGAAAATTCATATTTTTGTAGATTATAAAAATTACAAAATTTAATTTTTTCCTAATTTTTTATCAAATCGGTCAAATTTTTATTACTAACTATTAACAACTTAATTTATTATTCTAAAATATTGAAAGGGTTAGATCATGAATAAAGTTAAATCAATAATGGTTTTTTTTATAATTTTTTTAATTGTAATTTCAAGCACATTAAGCATTGGTATAAATATAAAAGGATCAAAGAAAGAGTTACACTTAAATGAATACTTTCCTAAAGAAGCTTGGAATAAAACATTCGGAGGAGCAGCCTTGGATTGGGGATGGAGTGTTCAAGAAACATCAGATGGTGGTTTAATTATTGCTGGTGAGACTGTATCATTTGGCTATGGTGGTTACGATGCATGGCTTATAAAAACAGATAATAATGGTAATGAAACTTGGAATAAAACTTTTGGAGGTTCAGTTAAGGATGGTGGTAGATCGGTAATTCAAACAAATGATGACGGATTTATCATTGGAGGTTATGTTGATTCCTATGGATTTCCTGGTCATGATGTTTGGTTGATTAAAACAGATGATAATGGCATAGAAGAATGGAGTAGTATATTTGGTGGAATACTTTCTGATGCTGCATTTTCCGTTCAGCAAACTTCTGATGGAGGATATATCGCACTAGGATATGTTGATTCATATGGTGCTGGAAGTCATGATATCTGGCTGATAAAGACAGATATGTATGGTAATGAAGAGTGGAACAATACGTTTGGTACTTCTGAATGGGAATCGGGTTATTCTGCTCATCAGACTGTTGATGATGGTTTTATTATAATTGGAACAACGGAATCATATGGAGCAGGTGGTCAGGATGCTTGGCTTATTAAAACAGATATGTATGGTAATGAAAAGTGGAATAAGACATTTGGAGGAAAAAATAATGACTGGGGAGCAGCAATTGTAATAACTGATGATGGCGGGTATCTTCTTACTGGTGATACTCGTTCTTATAGTTCAGGTGGTTATGATTTATGGCTGATTAAGACTGATGATAATGGTAATGAACAGTGGAGAAGAATTTATGGTGATTCCTCATCAGATGATACAGGTTATTCTATTAAAAAAACAAGTGATGGAGGATATATTATAACAGGTACTAAAACTTCTTTTGGTTCTGGATTGTCTGATGTTTGGTTAATAAAGGTTGATGATGATGGTTTTATTGAATGGAATTTTACTTTTGATGGGGGAATAGATGATTGGGCTTATTCAGTTGATGAAACATCAGATGGTGGATATATTATTACAGGTTTGACTAACTCTTATGGATCGGGTGATTATGATCTGTTGTTAATAAAAGTAGTTTTAGAAAATCATGAAAACCAACCTCCAACTATTCCAGAGATAAGTGGTCCTCAGTTTGGTGAAGTTGGAAAAGAATATGGATATTTTTTTGAATCTGATGATTTTGAAGGAGATGAAATATCATATTTAGTTGATTGGGATGATGGGAATATAAGTGGTTGGTTAGGACCATATAAGTCTGGTGAAGCGGTTTTGATTTCTCATGAATGGTCAGAATCCGGTAATTATGAAATAAGAGCAAAAGCAAAGGATACTTATGAATTGGAAAGTGATTGGTCTGATTCATATACCGTTTTTATTGGAAATCAACGACCAAATCCACCAATTATAAATGGTCCTATAACTGGAAAAGTAGGAACAACCTATGAGTATTCTTTTGGCTCAATAGATCCAGATGGAGATGATATAGCTTATTATCTTATTTTATGGGACGATGACACATATACAAACAAAACAGGTCCATTTATATCTGGTGAGACAATAAATGCGTCGCATAAATGGACTAAAAAGGGAACGTATACAATATTAGCAAGGGCTACTGATGTTTATGGTAAACATAGTTATTGGGGTGAATTGACAGTTACAATGCCACGAGAAAAGACTATGCATAATTTTTTATTTTTAAGATTTTTAGAACGTTTTCAATTATTAAATTTACTTCTTCAAATACTTACTATTTTGTGGTATTAAAGGTTTATATATTACCTATAGTATTAGAATATATAAATAGGGAGGAAATAATATGAAAAAAATAATTGGTATTTTTATTTGCATGCTTTTAATGATACCTGTTTTATCTACAACAGTAATTGCAAATCCTGAACCGATAATTGAAATTGGAGATATTCGTGGTCGAACAACTTTATTTTATGGTGCAATTTTAATATTTGAAATTAAAAATAGTGGAGATGCCGATGCCAAAGATGTAATTTGGAATTTTGCTATTAAACATCCGATAATTAAGAAATTCAATTTATCACATGATTTTACTATTGATTTAATAAAAGCAGGAGATATAAAAAAATTAACTGTAGGTCTTAGTTGGTGGGGTCGATTTGAACTAACTATCACAGCTTATATTCCTGGAGGAACACCAGTCAGTAAAACAGTGAACGGATTCTCGATTTTTATCTTTATAATAATATTTCCAAAATAAAAAATTCAAATTTTACGATTTTGAAAAGTCAGAGTTTAATAGTAGTTGTAAATGATATTATATTGTAAAAGATTTAAATAGAGTTAGTCAGATTTGTATATGGAGCAGAGGGAGGATTATTATGAAAAAAACCATCCTCATAATAGGAATAATATTCTTGCTTGTTGGTATAAACTTAGTACCACTTTCAGGTACTGTATCAATTCATATAACGAATTCCAATAAAAGTGAAAATAATGTTCAATACTTATCTGTAAATTGTCAACCTATAGTTAAAAAGATTTTTAATAAATCTTTAGAACCGCTTGATGTAGCGATAACCGGTGGCGATTTTGACGAATATCATCCATCTGTAGCTGGAGCACCTGGTGGTGAATATTATGCGATGGCAGAGTATACAGAAGATGAGGTAATCTGGCGTCCGATGCTATATGGTTCTGCAGATGGAGTTACTTGGGAACCACTTGCAGAATTTTTTTATTATGCAGAATTTACAGATATGGATCAAAACGATTATGGAACATATGGAACTTTTGGAACTAATGATGGTACTATAGCCTTAATACAAGCAGAAAATTTGTATGGTTGGTTTTGGGATTTTGAACCAGATTTTAATGATTTTTCAAATAACCGTATAGCTTGTTATACTTTTGAAGGACCTGAGAGTGATCCTGGAGAGTGGAATTGGGGAGCTATTACTTGTGTTGGTAATAACTTCTATGAGAGTAATAATATTGAAGGATGTCCATTTATATTCTATGCAAACTCTGATTGGGGCTTTATTGGTGACTGGCTTTCAGTTGGAGGTTGTGAACATGTTGGATCTGCATTAGATTTAAAGACCAATATGCATTATGCAGTATATGACCAAGACACTGGGACTGGTAATTATGATATTTTAATAAGAAAAGACAACTTTGGTGTCTGGCAACAAAATAGTCAGGGTTATTGGATACATCCTAAATTAACTACTATAATAATTAATGATACAGCAAACCTTAAATTCCCTTCAGCTGCAGCAAAAGATAATAATGTAATTATTGCATGTCAAAAGGATGCTGATGTAATTGTATACTATTCATATACTGGTTTTTCAACAAAGACAGAAGTTCTTGTCGAAACAAATGCTTCCTTCCCAGAAGTTTCAATAGGTGGTTGTGGAACAGTAGTAATTACATATATTAAAGGTGGAACTCTGTACTTTAAAACCTCTGATGATGGCGGAGCAACATGGAACAGTGCAGATGTTGTAAGTGATAATCAAATTAATCTTAATTATCGTTCAGCAAACCTTGATACTTACAATGGAGATATAGACGTTGTCTGGGAGGATATACGAGGGTAATAACAGGTCCAAATAGTGGTAAAAAAGGAACTCCGTATACTTTTAATTTCAATTCAATAGATCCAAATGGATATGATGTTAGATACCATATTGATTGGGGGGATAGTAACACTGATATAACAGAGTATGTAGCATCAGGTACAAACGTACCATTTTCACATGCTTGGACTGACTATGGAACATATTCTATTACAGCATGTGCTGAGAATACCCTTGGCATTAATGGAGATTTATCATATAAATCATTTTTTGTTAAAAGAAGTAAAACATTACAAAATACAATATTTTTTCATCTATTAGAGCAGTTTTCAAAACTAGAAAAATTTTTTTTATCCGATTTAGACTATAATTGATAACAATTTTTTTATTTTTTATATTAATCTTAGTTAGGTGCTTTGTGTAATTATTTTTAAATGACATAGTCCCATGCATCCATCTGGTGGATGAGATGCACAGGACATGTCAAAATAATAAAGAATGGAGGAAAAATAATAAAGAATGGAGGAGGTATAAAGAAGTTAGTGTTCCATGGGTTACATATGATACCCATAGAAGCGATGAATACAAAAATGTAATAGATCTCAGAGGATTTTTTGTAAAACTGGATAAACCAGTTCAACGACGTGAATTTCTTATTTCAGAATTAACAATAATTCTTCTGTTAAAAATAATGTTTGGTATTTCTTATAGAGGAATTGCTAGTGCAATAAAAAATCTGGAAATATATAAAATACTAGGTATGAAACGTGCACCAAGTTATAAGACCATTCAACGTACAATAAAATATCTAGATATTGAATTCATCTCAAAGATCAATCGATATTTAACTCCAAAAAGAATCCATCTTGCAGGTATAGATTCAAGCGGTGTGAGATCACACCGGAAAGGCGCATGGATTCAGATACGTTTTCGAAAACCTGTTCAGAAACAGGATTTCAGAAAGGTACATATTTTTGTAGACTTAGAATCAAAGAAGATTCTTCATTGCATTATGACCAATGGAAGAACATATGATTCACCTCAATTAAGCATTATTTTGAAGAAATGCAGTTGGTTAAAAGTTGATATTATTCTTGGTGATGGAGGGTATGACTCTAAAAAATGTTTCAATGAGATAACCAAAAAAGGAGCTATACCTGGGATTCCTGTGCGTAAAAACGCTACTACTCATTCCAGAGGATCAATGAGTAGGAAAAAAGCTGTCCTTGAACAGAGAAAAGATATAAAAGTTTGGAAAGAAAAAGTTAGATACACTATGCGATGTATCGTTGAAGCAATCTTCTCAGGTACAAAGAGAAGATTTGGAGAATATTTCTTCAGTATAAAGGAAAAATATCGTTCTATTGAAATGTGGTTACGTACTATTTTGTGGAATGTTCTTATTTATCCGAGGTGAAAAATTATGACACAAAGCATTATTTATCCGAGGTGAAAAATTATGACACAAAGCATTAGTTAGGGCAATATTTAAATTAAAACAACATATTAAAAGATAAAAAATTTGGTGAGGAAAGATGAAAAAGAAAGGAATATTAGTTTTAGGAATTTGTATAAGCATGATCTTTACGATTTTATTTGTTCCAAATGTATCTGCTGATTCAACCGCAACTTTAACAATTAAGATTCATAGAATTCAAAAATTAGATCCAATAGAAGAAAATGCCTCTGATGAAGCAGATTGGTATTATTATATAGGAATTTCTGAAGATGGAGGTAAAAATTATGATTGGGCTGCTCCAAATACTATTCCTCTGAAAGAAAATGTAGATGATTGGATGGTAAATACAAATCATATATTCACAGGTATTACAAGCCTATCAATTAATTTTGCAATTATTCTGTGTGAGGCAGATGAATCACCTGGTTCAGATGATTTAGCAGATATTAGCAATGGGGGGTATGTAGGTACTAATTTTTTTTGGGATGACCTAGATGACCCCATAAATCCAGGAAGTCTACCTGAGACTATTGAAAAAATCATTTTTAGTTATAATATATATAAAGGAAGCTATAATCTTAAAACCGATGAATTGGGGGGAGATTTAACAAAGGTAGAAGATGGTTATTATAAAACCTCAGGTGAGTTTGATGGTATTTCGATAGATCAGAACGATGCCGCATTATATTTTGATATTTGGGATGATTATAACACTCCGATAGCAGCAATTGGTGTCAGTAATAACTATGTTAAAGCTGGTCAGCTGGTTAATTTTGATGGAGGGCTTTCAGGTGCTTCAACAGGTTTTGAAATAGAGCGATTCCAATGGGATTTAAATGGTGATGGAAAATGGGACGCAGAGGGTAAAACGACAAATTACACCTATAATAAAGCTGATACATACACAGTTAAATTAAAGATAACTGATAGTCTTGGCCAAACAGATACAGATACCGCATTTGTTTTTGTCTATAGAGATATAGGTGCGTTATTTAGTTATACGCCATTAAATCCAGCAGCACTTGATACAATTACTTTTACTGATACATCAAAAATAGTTGGTGGGAAAATAATTTCATGGTCTTGGAACTTTGGTGATTGTACAACTTCAACTTTACAAAATCCCACTCATAAATACACCCGTGGAGGATTATATCCTGTAAAATTAAAAATTACTGCAGATGACTGGGAAACAACTGATTTTGAGATAAAATACATTTATGTTATAGAATATTCAAAAATAACTGGAACTGTAAAGGATATCAATGGAGATCCTATAAGTGATGCTACAATAAAATTGTATGATAATGGTACTGTTGTAAAAACCGTATCAACTGATTCAAATGGTGAATATATTATACCTGATATAGAAATTGGAACATATGACGTAGAAGGATTGAAAAATAATTATGATAACTATAAAAAAACAGATGAAACCTTAGAGGTGGGTGAAAATACAGTTAATTTTGTTTTACTGCTGGAAAGTCAAGCACCTCAAGCTGAGTTTGAATTTTCTCCAAAAAAGCCGACTGCAGGAAACGTGATTAGTTTTACTGATACATCAATCTATAGTTATGGGACAATTGAATCTTATTCTTGGGATTTTGGTGATGGTGCTTCTAGCAATGAGCAAAACCCTAAACATAAATTTTCATCTGCTGGTAAATATTCTGTAAATTTAACAATAACTGATGATAGAGGTAACAATAAAAGCTATATTTCTGTTTTAAACATTGCAGAGCCATCACCAGGATTTGAGTTAATATTTGTTTTGTTATCGATAATAATAGTTAGTATCATTTTATCAAAGAAAAAAAATAAGGGTTGAAATAAACAATCTTAATAGGTAGATATACGATAAAAAACATTAAAAAATAATAAAAGAGGTTTTAAGAACCTCAATTTTTTAACAGCAGCATTCTTTAATTCCAAATATAAATGAACCTATAACAAATCCTGTGCCGGTCCAAGTATCTGCATAATCGGCATCGATATTGATATTGATTTTACCAAGACCAAATATTGATTTGCTTGTTTCGGAGATTTTCGATGTCTCAATTTCGATAAAACTAATTATACCCTCTTCTTTTAAATTAATTCTTTTAAGTAAGCCTCCTTCTACAGATATATGATATTCAATATTATCTAAAGATACCTCTCCAGTATTTTCAATTAATATGCTTATTTGACCGATTCCCCCAGTAACCTCCTTTATTTCTATTTCTTTTCTTAAAACTTTGTCACCAACAGCCCCAAGTCCACCAAGGACCAAAAATGCCACAATAAAAAGTGGTAAAATCTTTCTCATTTTTTTCCTCCTTATTAATCCATCTTATCTCTAAAATGTGTAATAAATTTTTCCTGAAATTTTTTGTACTAAAATAAAAAATTAGCTAAAAAAATTTATTATTTGTTCAATATTATCATTTTTTTCATTTTATAAAATACTCAATGGTCTTTAAAAATTGAAAATTTGTTATTTCAAATAATATTTATATACTTATCATAAGATATGATTCATATAATTTTAGGAGTGGAGAAAGTTGCCTATTGTTCATGTAAATGTTTGGGAAGGTTTTGGAGAAAAAAAAGCTAAAAATGTAATTGAAGGAATTACTAAAGTATTTGTTGATTTAAAAATTCCTGCTCACGCTGTGGAAATAATTGTTCATGAAATACCTAAATCACATTGGGGAATTGAGGGTGAACCGGCTTTAGAGAAATTCAAAGGTCTTCCTTGATATTTTTATATCTTTTAATATGTGAGATATTGCCATATTCCTGCAATAACTCCGAAAACCAGAATAACTGTTCCTGATCCGATAAGAATCTTTCGATGTCGTTTTTCTTCATCTGTCAATTCTGACCATGGTTTTTGTTTTTTCCCAATAACTATTCCTATACTAAGGCCTATTATAATACCAATTGCCATGCCTAGAGAAAAATAAATATCGCTCATTTTTTCACCTGATTAAATACATTTTAGTGGAATATTTAAAAACTTTTACAAAACATTTGAACAAAATCAAATTTTTAATCTATTATTTTTCTAATTTGTAAAAATTATTGTTTTCAAATCCTAAAATTTAGATTTTTACAAATATTTACTGGAATATCATATAATCTTCATCCTAAATTAATTATGAAAATCTTTTATAGGTAGATAAGTTATTATATCATTTATTGGAATGAATAATGATAGTATATTTTTCAAAAAAATAAGTAAAATATTGGTATTTTTATTAATATTTATTTTTTTTACAGGTTGTATTAATCTGTCAGATGAAAGTAATGATTCTGATTATGTTAAAAAGGACTTGTTAGTAGTAGCTTTTTTTGAAAACAGTTCAATATATCCATATAGATTAACTGCTGAAAACCAACTTACAATAAAGCCCAATGTTTTCAATAGTTTAGTTGAATTTGATGAAAATTTCAAAATAATTCCTGCTCTTTCTGATTCATGGAATAACCCAAATAATCTAACATGGAGATTTAATTTAAGAAAAAATGTAAAATTTCATAATGGTTATAATTTTACAGCTGAAGATGTAAAGTTCAGCATTGATGAGATATTTACTAGTTTTAGTTCTTTTATAGATGAGGTTATTATAATTAATAATTACACAATTGAAATTAAAACTATTTCCCCACATCCAACATTTCTTTCAAAGCTAGCTCAAAGCTTTTTTGTCTTTTCAAAAAAAGATATTGAGGAATCAACCAATAATTGGTCAATTGGAACTGGTGCATATAAATTTGTTGAATATGTTGAAAATAATTATACTAAACTTGAAAGATTCGATGAATATTGGGGACAAAAACCTAAAATCAAAACTGTCATTTTAAAACTAATAAAAGATGATGAAGAAAGAATTGATCAACTTATATCTGGATATATTGATATTGCTGAATATAATGTAAATGAATCAATTAATGATATTTTAAAAAATGAAAATATTAAACTAGTAAAATTTGCACCTTTATCAACCTATATAATTGGATTTGATTTAAGAGAAAACAATAGTTATGGTTTTTCAGATGGTAAAAATCCAACTGCTGATTTACGGGTTAGAAAAGCAATTTATCATGCAATAGACATTGAACCTTTAATCAATGGACCTTTTCAAGGTCTAGCATTGCCTGCTTCTCAATTTATTACACCTTATATTTTTGGATACAATCCTGAAATACAAAGACTTCCTTATGATATTGAATTAGCAAGAGAACTTTTAAGTGATGCAGGCTATGAGAATGGTTTTGACATCGTAATGGATTGTATTACTGAGATGTATGATTATAACAAGGAAAATTGTAGATTAATAGCTGAACAACTTTCAGAAATAGGTATTAATATCAGCCTAAATGAAATGTCAAAAGAAGAGTTCAACAAAAAGGTAGTAATTGAAAAAAATACATCACTTTGGCTTGTAGGATGGGGAATTTTATCTGTTGATGGGGGAGTTGTTTATGATTATTTTATAATAACAGAGGGTAATAATTCTCTGGGATATTTAAATAGTGGGCATTATTCTAATAAAACAGTAGATATGTTAGGTGAAAATGCATCTGTTGAGATGGATTCAAGTAAAAGACAAAAATTTTTAAAAGAAGGATTTAAAATTGCTCTTGTTGATAATGTAATAGTTGTTCCACTGTTTTCACAAGAACTGTTTTTATTTGCCTCTAATAATGTCGAAATAGAACCTAGAGCAGATTTGAAACTTAAAGTTGAAGATATCTATTTTAAGTAAGCTAATTTTATCTATATAATTAAGTTATAATGGATATATTTTTTAAAAATAAATTATTAAAATTTCTAAATTTCTTTTTTAAATAGTTGCCAAAAATCTATACAAATTTTTGGAGTTTATTTATTAATAACTAGACTTTTTATTCTAATATTATCTCATCAACTAGGATTACTTCACATGCATAATTTCCGATGTGAGTATCAGTTGGTCGAAATAATGTTTCGTCTTCTCTTGTTCCATATAGATTAACAAGACTTCCCTTAATAAGCAAATCATCTTTAACGCTAATGTTATCCAACATATTCAACACCTCTTCATCGTGTGGAATTATATGATTATTACCAGTATGAGATTTAAAATAGTTGTATTCACTGACATCATCATATCTCAGATACCAATAAACCTGACGATTGGAAAATGAGGTAATGGAATAATCATAGTTTTCAATATTGTCCTTCACATCATCAACTCCTATTAGCAGGTCAATTGGGCAAAATATGTTACAGGGGTCGTAGGGATAATCATAACTGTTGTATTTTTTTAATGCAAGAACAACACCGTTTAATGTGTAATCTTGAACTTTGTTCATGGTAAATGTCCAACCATCATTTGTAATAATCTTGTCTTCCTCAAACCAAAAATCTTCATTGATTTTACAGTTAATACCTGAAAAATCAGATCCTTTTGTCACATTGTAATAGATAAAAAGAACAGTAATAACAATAGCAGCAACATAAATAATAATAAAAAATTTTGATAATCTGATTTCATATTGTTTAAAAGATTTGGGAGGACTATTTTTGTCTATTTCTAAATTATTTTGTCCATCTGTGGAAGTATTCTTCGTTTCTGAAGGTTCTTTTAAAATCATACTTTCACAATTTCTACACCAAAATGCATCATCATGATTTTCTGATTTACAGAAGGGACAATATTTAACCATTATTTCACTTATTTGTAGTAATTAAACTGTAAACCATCTTTTTCATAAGATATTTATAAAATTATCGTGTCAAAACGTCGAAATGAAAATAATAATTAAAAAAAGTTTATTTATAAATTATAACGGAAATATTTTATATCGTTCAAAATTCTTTGAAAAAAATTTAAATTAGTAAATTACTTTTCATTATAATAATCTTATATAGGGAGGTAATAAAATGAAAAGAATTATACCATTTTTAATAGCATGTTTGTTTATATTAAGTGGAATACAAACTGTAGCATCTGAAAAAATAATTGAAGATGAATCTAATTTAATTTCAAATGATTTTAAAATAATTATCGCTCCAATTAGAAATCCAAATTCACAGAACATCCGAATTATTAATGATAATACAATACAAACAATTGAAGAACCTAAAATTTTTTCAGTATCTTATAAATCAAATGCATATGATATTGAGTATTTTAAAGATATAAAAGAACAACATAATTCCATCAAAATGATTAATAATTTTCAAACATATGATTATGTTATTATTACAACTGAAGATCTTTATAATGCTGTGATTTCATCAACATTTATTGGATGGAAAACTCTTATTGGGTATAATCTTAAAATAGTCAATATTACAGATACCGAAATAACCTCCCAAACAGGTGGGGATTTACCTGAAAAAATAAGAAACTTTCTCAGATCATACTACCAAGATTGGGGAATAAAATATGTACTAATTGTTGGAAATCATGCAACGATACCTATGAGATACTGTTATCCTGATCCAACAAATCACAGATTTGATATTTTTGATTATACTAGTGGAGAAGTTCCAACTGATTATTATTATGCAGATTTATCTGATAGTGATGCAAATTCCTGGGATTTAGATGGTGATGGATACTATGGTGAATATGGACAGGATATGCCTGATTTCTTTCCAGAAATATATGTGGGTAGGATTCCAACTAATACAAAATCAAGGATTACTTATACTCTTGATAAAATTGTTACATTTGAACAAAATACAGGGGATTGGAAAGAAAACGCACTGCATGCTGGGGCTTTTTTTTATTTTACAAACGAGGGTAACAGTGGGAATCCTGCAATGGATGGCGCTAAGCTTTCATACTATATTGAAAAAGATATTATGTCAGGTTGGAATATTTCTCATTATAGTGAACAGGTTGGATTGGAAAAATCTGTTTATAGTTGGCCTGCATTAAATGAAGCTGCTTTTATTAATGATTGGCGTAATGGTAAATATTCCATAGTTAATTGGCAAGGCCACGGTTGGACAAATAGAGTTGCTCGCAAAGTTTGGCAAACAGATGACGGAGATGGCGTACCTGAAGCAAATGAAATAAACTGGCCGGATTTTATCAATACTAATTCAAATCTTGATGATGATTTTCCCTCTATTGTAACAGCAGAATCATGTTATGTTGGATGCCCTGAGCCAGCAACTGGTGGAAATCTTGGAATTGATTTACTGACTGATCCATATATGGGTGCATCAATTGGTGTAATAGCCTCTGCACGAACGCCCTACGGATCATTTGATTGGCCGAATAATCCAGGTGGTTCAGATTCAATTATTTATGAATTCAACCGTTTAATGATTAATGATTCAAAGAAGGTTGGTGAAGCACTTTATGATTCAAAATTCTACTGCAATCTAAATTATGGTTGGAATCACTATGCTGAATATCTTGATATGTTCACATTCAATCTATTTGGAGACCCATCCCTTCTAATAAAAGGTATAGTTGTAGAAAATCTTCCGCCTGATAAACCAACAATAGAAGGTCAAAACAAGGGAATTCCTGGTAATGAATATACTTATTGTATAATTGCATCAGATCCAAATGAAGATGACCTCTATGTAAGATGGGATTGGGATGATGGAACAGGTAGTGAATGGCTTGGACCGTTTGTTTCTGGTAGTGAAGTTTGTGATTCCCATATTTGGGATACCAAGGGTTCATATACTGTTTCTGTAACCGTTGAAGATGAGCATGGATTGAGTGTAGTAGCATATAAGGAAGTGACTATGCCACGATCTAGAAATTTGCAAAACCCGTTTTTAAATTGGTTACAAAGCCATAAATATCTATTCCCAATTTTAAAGCTTTTACTTGGCCTATAAATACAAACTATCATTTTTTTCTTTTAATCTTGTATCAATTTCAAAAATTCTTTAAAAAAACAGTTAATTATGTAAAATCATGTATAATGTTTCTTGGTTTAAAGATTCAATAATATATCATATTTTAATTGATAGATTTGCAGGTTTTAAATCGGTAGAAAATTGGGAAAAACCACAGTTTTTAGGAGGAAATATAAAAGGAATAATTGAAAAACTTCCATATTTGGAAGAGCTTGGAATAAATACAATCTGGATTTCCCCATTTTATAAATGCAGTGAATATCATGGTTACCATATTACTGATTTTTTTGAAATTGAACGCCGTTTTGGAACTATAAACGATCTCAAGGAATTAATAGACTTATGTCATGTAAGAAATATAAAAATTATTGCTGATTTTGTTCCAAACCATTGCTCAAATATGCATCCGTATTTTATCGATGCTCAAAAAAATAAAGATAGTTCATATAGGGATTGGTTTTATTTTAGGAAATGGCCAAATGATTATCTTTGTTTTTTAAGTATAAAACAGCTACCAAAAATAAATCTTGAAAATAATGATGCAAAAAACTATATAATTAATGCAGCAAAACACTGGCTTTCACTTGGATTTGATGGATTCAGGCTTGACCATGTTATAGGTCCGTCTCATAATTTCTGGATAGAGTTTAACAAAGAAATAAAAGCATTGTTTCCAAATGCAGTTTTAATAGGCGAAGCCTGGATGATGGGAATCAAATACAGTGAATTAAAAACAATTAAAATAAAAAATAAATTCATCAAATGGTTGATGAACCCAAATTCAGATAACCTTTTAAAACAGTATCATAAAAAACTTGATGGAGTATTAGATTTTAAATTCCAGGAATATATCAGGGATTATATTGCCTATAATAAATTATCAAAAAATGAGTTTGAACAAAAGATAGATAATCATTTTAAAAAATACCCAATGAATTATTTTTTACCAACGTTTCTTGATAATCATGATATGAATAGGTTTTTGTTTGATTGTAAAAATGATAAAAATAAACTCCGTCAAGCAGCAGAGATTCAATTTTCAATAGATCAACCAAAGATAATATATTATGGAACTGAGTCAGGAATGACGCAGGAACAATCGATTTGGAGTTTTAAAAAGCATGGTGACCTTCAAGCAAGAATGCCTATGAATTGGGGGAAAATCGACAATGAGCTCTACAATTTTTATAAAAATTTGATCTTAAATAAAAAATGATTATAATTTTTTTTCAAAGTCTGCTTTATTTAACCTCAAATTATTATCTATATAGATATTGTTTCCCATTTGATGATAAAAATATTACACTGAGGGGGAGATATAGTTTCGTAATTAATAGTAAAAATATGTTATCTTTCCCTGTTACCTTGAAATTAAACCTTTTTTAGGTTTTTTTTCTTTTTATTAATGTCTAGATGAGATAAACAAATTATAATAAATTAAATTTATAATTATAATTTGTACAAGAATTTTAGAGCAATTCTTAAATATTTACAATTTCTATAAAAAATTCATACTTCTAAGAGGTTGAAAAAAACATGAAAATGAAATTAGTATGTATTTTTTGTATGCTTTTTATGATTAGTGCTTTTGCCAATGCAACTAATGTACAAAACCATACTAATGAGGACAATCAAATTTATAGGAATGCTCCTATAAAGGTTGGAATAATATCCTTGAATGATGGTCCAGAAGAAGAATGGAATGTAACTTTTGGTGGGGATAAGTATGACATTTTTTTTGTAGTTCAACAAACTAGTGATGGAGGGTTTGTTGCACTGGGCGGTAGAGATGCAACATCTTGGGATATCGGTGGTGATTGTTGGCTTGTTAAAGTAGACGAAAATGGTAATATGCAGTGGAATAAAACATATGGAGGGCAAAAAACTGATAATGGTCATGGGATTCTACAAACAAATGATGATGGATATATAATTTCAGCTATTACAGAATCCTATGGTGCAGGATCTAGTGATGCATGGTTGATTAAAACAGATGAATATGGTAATGAACAATGGAATAGGACATTTGGTGGGAAAAATTATGATTTAGCTGAAAAATCTGTTCTGCAAACTGATGATGGAGGATATCTTATCGTTGGTAGTACGTATTCATATGGAGCTGGAATGTGTGATGGATGGTTGATTAAAACAGATGAATATGGTAATGAACAATGGAATAAAACCTATGGAACAGAAAACAATGAGCATTTTTGGGAGGTTCATGAAACCTCTGATGGTGGGTATATTATGATAGGTTATGTTCAGGCAGAAAGGCGTGATGCTTGGGTTGTTAAAACAGATATCGACGGTAATAAAGAATGGGATAAAAAATTTGGACCAGCATATCAAGGGTTATCTATTGAACAATGCGAGGATGGTGGATATATATGTTTAGCTGAGGTAGAAGATACCGTATTTGGTGGTTATCTTAACGCATGGATGGTTAAGATGGATGAAGATGGTAACGAAGAATGGAATAAAATGTTTATTACACCAAAGGGGAAAGATCGGTTTGCAGTACATCACAACATAAAATTAACACAAGATAATGGATATATTCTTGCTGGAGTAACAAACGCAGTATTACCCGTATATTCAGTTGGTGATATGTGGCTTACAAAAATAGATGGGAACGGAAACATCCTTTGGGAAAAAATAATTGGAGGGCTTGGATATGATACCACTTATACAGTTGATTTAACATCAGATGGTGGGTTCATCATTTCTGGGATGACAAAATCCTTTGGAACGGGTGGAAATTTTAATGCTTGGTTAGTAAAAGTATCAGATTATGAAAACCAAAGACCAAATAAACCTATTACGCCCGAAGGCCATTCAAGTGGAATACCTAGGGAAGAATATACATTTTCAAGTAATGCAATTGAACCTGATGGAGAACAAGTTTATTATGCCTGGAATTGGGGTGATGGCAACTACAGTTATTGGCTTGGACCTTATAGCTCAGGTGAAACTTGTGAGGCGATATATTCATGGAAAAACAAAGGTGATTATAACATTAGAGTTAAAGCCAAGGATGTTTATGGTGGGGAAAGCGATTGGTCTGAACCGCATCTTATTAGTATTAAAAAGAGTAAAACACTAAACACACCATTCCAGTGGTTACAAAACTATTTACAATCTCATCCTAACCTGTTCCCAATAATAAGGCAGCTACTTGGACTATAAAATAGTTTAAATCTCTCTTTTTTAATTTAGAATTGAAATCATAATAGTAAATATAGATATAGTGTTGTATTTACCGGTAAAAATTGGACGCCGAGGGGGAGATATAGTTTCGTAATTACTAGTAAAAAACAATGGTTTTCTCCTGTTACCTCTAAATTAAGTATTGGGATTTTTTTATTTTTTGATGAGATATAGTTCGTAATAACTAATAAAAAATCATGGTATGCTAAGAATAACATCTGATACGTGTCTACACTTTTTGCATATAAAGATTTACGAAAACCTGGCTTTGTATTTTTATCCCGTTTTGTACTTTTATTCAAAATCAAAAGGAGATAAGATAATATTATGTTTATTTAGAAAAATTATTACAGTAAATCTACATTCATAATATCATTAATATATCATTTTCTCCTAAAATTAA
>WOR8_10000225_pt1 | contig 57916 bp, 41 predicted proteins | sample DeeMarSeWOR38_10_FD_19890 | JGI IMG/M metagenome (IMG submission 19890)
CCTAAAAAACGGCCGGAATGATTGCACCAGAGAACGCATTCTTGATGAAGCTGAAGCACTGTTTGCCCTAAAAGGCTACGATGCGGTCAGTGTCAGAGAAATTACAGCTGCGGCCAGTTGCAATCTTGCAGCCGTAAATTACCACTTCGGCAATAAGCAAAACCTGTACCTGGAAGTCTTCCGGGCCCGCTGGTTGCCGCGCGCCATGCGGATCCAAAAATGTTTTCGGCAATCCCTGTCATCCAACGGAGCCCCGACACCATCAACCGTTGTTGAATCTCTAGCCCGGGCTTTTATCGAAGGGCCCCTTTCGGAGGAAGAGCACAAGCGCCACCATCAGTTGATTTCCGGCGAATTGGCCAAACCCACTGCGGCGTTCAAGATGGTGGCCGATCAGGCGTTTCGGCCTTTGTTTGAAAATTTGATGCAAGATCTGCGATCCGCCCTTCCGGCTGATCTTGAGGAGGAAAGGCTGACCCTTAACATTTTCAGTGTGTTTGCGATGGTGCTTTACTTCAACTTCGCGCGACCCTTTATCAGCAGCTTTATGGGCTGTGATAATGATGCGGATTTCAAGGGGCGTTTGGTTGATCATATCGTTGAATTTTCCATAAACGGATTGGGCGCCAAATCAAAGGAGACATGGATATGAAACACTGGATTTGAATATTTTAACCAACCGCGTCAATCTGCATCGTGCACTGGGCGGCAGCTGGGCGGTGCCCGAGCCGATCGTAGTCAAAAGAGACGGGCCCTTTTTTGAATTCAAAACGCAAGACACGACGGTCGAATAACACCGAATGGACTAGGCCGGTTTCGTCTGGGTTTCTCTGGCGGCCACCTCCGGCTTGATGCGCCAGGTGATGACGGGTGAAAGGGTATAAAGAAGCATGTAAATCAGGCAGGCCTCACCAAAATAAGGTGTGAACACAGAAAAAAGAATGATAAGCGTGCTGCGTCCAAACCAGGGATGCCGGCTCATAAAGCGTCCCAGGTGCAGATAATGAAGCGGATATAAATTCATTATGATGGCTGCAAAAATAATTAAAGCGAAGCTAAAAATTCCCCAGAAGCGGGTCCAATCGGACGCATCGTTTACGGCCTGGGAAAAGATGATCAAACCGGACATCACCAGCATAGCGGCAGCCGTTGTCGGCATGCCTTTAAAAAAACCGACAAGCGGTGATTTGTCCAGCGTGAAGTAAATCAACCGGCCTATCCCCATCAGTGCATACATCCATGCGACCCAGCCGATCGGCAATTGTTGAATCACCGGATCCGAATAGTTTGAAAGTGTTATGTAGAATATCCAGGCCGGGGCGATACAGAAGCTGACCATATCCGATATGTCATCTAACAGACCGCCAAAGCTGATTGCCTTTTTCGGTTTTTCCTCATCCAGGGGTTCTGTCAGGCCGAGTTTGCGCGCAACTGCACCGTCGAGCTTGTCAAATAAAGTTGCGCCGATCAAGAACAGGGATGCTTCGCGAATGCGCTCCTGGTATGCAAAAAACACGGCCAGCAGCCCCATCATGGCATTCATGACGGTTAAGGCATTTGGGAAAAAAGCCAGAATCCGTCGCCGCATCTGTTCATTCCCAAGGCACAGTTCATCCAGACACAGGGTACCATACTTGCGGACGTAGCCTGCAATTGAGCCGAAATTGATAATCAAAAATATGATTTCAATCAAGAACAGGCCCCGCAGTGGCAGATTGCCCAACCACGAAATCCAGAAATAGATCTTAGAGGGCGGCCCTTCCGGCACATAAAACGCATAGGCGTAAAGCAGGGCGCCTACCGGTGCGGCGACAATCGTTCGCAAGCGGGTAAATTCTTTGTATTCGGGTTCCTGGTCATTGCGGATGGCAAAACTACGCATAAAATGTGCAAAATTATCCCGGATCAGAACGGTGACCGCCAGAAGCAGCACCAGAAGGGCATGCAACATTTCCCCTCTGCTGGGGTCGGGTGATTCAAAATGAACCCGCCACATGACACCGACGGCAACCAGTGGAAAGATTATGGAGTAGACCACCTTATCCATCAGGCGGTCTGCAAGTTGCGCCATCCTGGGGTTGAGCTCAAAGCGTGCGGCAAACCACCCGTCGACCAGGTCAAAGGTCATGGAAATGAATAAAAAAACGACGCCGATGGTGTACAAAATCGGATTTTGTGTCCATATGACGGCAATGGCACATATCATTCCGGCAAACACCAACGGGGGGCGTCCGTAAACAAAAAGTGCCGTAATTTTCTGTGGGATAATTTCTTTGGTCATGATTGCTTTATATCAGAAAAATCCATCCCGGGTGGTACAGGCTGAATACTGGTAATTTATGGAACTGTCATCATAAAGGATCTGCAAAAACCTGTCAAGAACGCGTCAAATCGCGGTTGCCTGAAAACCCGGTGGATCTTATGCTCGGGCACTGTCCCGATCCCGTTGGCGGTATGGGCAAGATCTCAAAAATGCAAACCTGATGCTTATATCAAAAAGATCATGAATAATTTTAAAAGGTTGAAAAACTGATTAAAAAGGTGCATTTTTTGTGGAACCAAATGCTATATTAGATATAAGAGCTCCGGGCGGTCTAAACCCCTAATTGAGCGAAGGTCGAGGGTGCCCCAGTTTCAAGGCCATCGAGAAGCTCTCTCAATTTCTAGAAGTGGTTTCAAAACCTCAGATCAGGTTCAAGGGCAAGGCGCAGGCCGATCGAGAAAGCGCAGCATACGTGGGTATATGAGCATTTATCGGAGGCCTGTGCTGCACCCGATTGCATAAAATCAGATGCGAATCCCGCGCTAGCGGGGCAACGCAGCCATTGGGCCTCAGATGGGGTTTTGAAACCACTTCTAAACGGGCGCTGCCTATGTCACAGTCGATTTATAAGAAGGTCGGAATTGCCTCAATCATCATGATGATCTCGGTTTTACTGAGCAATCTGATCGGATTGATACGAGAGATGGTCATTGCCTATGTTCGTGGAGCCGGGCAAGAAGTCGATGCATATCAACTGTCCTTCTTAATTCCTGAAATCCTGAATCATCTTCTGGCCAGCGGATTTCTGTCCATCACCTTTATCCCAATTTTTTCTCGCTATCTTGCAAGGGATCAGGAAAACGAAGGCTGGCATGTTTTTTCCATCATTTTGACAAACTTAGGCATTATTTTGCTATGCCTTATATGTCTGGCCGCGGGATTCACGGACGATATTATCTCCATACTCGCACCGGGCTATGATGCGCCGGCACTGAGGATAACCTTGATTCGAATGACCCGAATCATTATTCCAGCCCAATTTTTCTTCTTTGCGAGCGGACTTTTTATGGCCGTACAGTTTGCAAAAGAAAAGTTCGGCATACCGGCCCTGGCGCCGATTATTTACAATTTGGGAATTATTTCAGGTGGGATTCTATTGGGATCGCGGCTTGGCATGGTCGGTTTTTCCTGGGGGGTGTTGGCGGGCGCCGTCAGCAATTGTATTGTCCAGTATATGGGTGCGAAACGGCTTGGGATGAGACTTCGAATCTCATTTGAATTAAATCACCCTGATTTAAGGAGATACATCATCTTAACTTTGCCGCTCATGGTCGGCTTGACCATGACATTTTCAAGGGAATTCTTTTTCAGAATTTTCGGCTCCTATCTTCCGCCGGGAGGCATTTCGGGTATCAATTATGGTCTGAAGATCATGCTTATCCCGGTTGCGCTATTCGGACAGGCTATCGGGACAGCGTCCTATCCATTTATGGCGCGATTGGTGGTTGAAGAAAAAATGGAGGAAATGAACAATCTGCTGAATAGCACCCTGCGTTATTTAGCGCTGGTTATACCGGTTTGCGTGTTGCTCATGGTTCTCAGAAATGAGGTGGTTCTAATTATATACCAGCGTGGCCAATTCGATGCTGCCGCAACAGCACTGACAGCCGATATTCTGATTTATCTTCTCGCAGGCGCGTTTGCCCTGGCGGCCTATACGATCGTACCCAGAGCCTATTATGCCATGCAAAACACTTTATTCCCCGCAATTTATGGCAGCATCGCGGTCCTGCTAAGTATCCCTTTTTACTATATGGGATTACGATTTTTTGGCTCGAAGGGTATCGCTTTAGCCATTTCGCTGTCAGGCATTTTTCAGGTGCTTGTCCTGTATATGTTGTGGAACAAAAGAAGCGATAATCAAGGAAGCCGCCAGGTTTATATTTTTTATATAAAAATGATTTTTTTTAGCCTGCTGCTGTTTCCATTGTTATCCTGGTTTAAAAATAATGTGCTGACCGCCTTGAATCCGGCGACTTTCTCCGGAAGCATTTTGGTAATCCTCGTGACCGGTGCGACGTTTATTCTCATCATGGGGATCATGGCATACAGCTTGAAAATAAAAGAGATCCTCGATGTGGCAGGTAAAATTGTGACGTATTTGAAGCGCGTCATCACGCATCAGTAAGGCATCAAATCATCAGTCCCTTTGAATTGCGGATTGAAATATCAAACTTATGGCCCATTAAAAATCCGAAATCCGCAATCTGCATTCCGAAATCTTAACCGATTACCACCGAATCAGCGCACTTCCCCAGGTCAATCCCCCTCCGAAAACAGGCAAGCAAACTAAATCGTCGGCCTTGACGCTGCCATCGCGCACGGCTTCGTCCAATGAAATCGCACAGGAGGCCGAGGAAATATTGCCGTATTTTTGCAGCGTCAGATAAAAGCGCTCAAAGGGTACCTTTAAGGATTTGGCAATGTTCTGAAACATGCGGACATTGGCTTGATGGGGAATAAACCAGTTGACGTCCTCAACATTTAAATTGTTGGCTTCGAGGGCTTCCATAATCGCACCGATAAAATGGCGCACGGCGACGCGAAAACTCAAACTGGCTTCAATCATGTTCAAATAGTGCAGACCGCGCTCCACACTTTTATGAGAAATCGGGGTGGTCTTTGAACCGCCTCCGGGCAACAGTAAATCCTGGCCATTGGCGCCGTCGGTGTGTATATGGGTGGAAAGGATCTCCGGTCCGTCATTTCCCAGGGTGAGTAAAGCTGCACCGGAACCGTCCCCCCAGAGAATACAGGTCGAACGATCCTCCCAGTTGAGCGTCCGGGTCATAATTTCAGATGCCACCACCAGAACGCGTTTGAAGGTCTTGTTTTTCAGGTATTGTTCGGCGACATTCAGACCGAAAATAAAACCGGAACAGGCAGCGGTTACATCGAATGTCACCGCCTGGGGGGCGTTCAGTTTGGCCTGCAGCCAGTTTGCAGCGGAAGGGCAGCACGTATCCGGTGTAATCGTGGCCACGATAATTAAATCGATGTCTTTGGCGGTCAAACCTGCCGCGTCCATGGCTTTTAGGGCGGCCTCATAGCCCAAATCGGATGCCGTAACATCCGGAGCGGCGATTCTTCTTTCTGCCACCCCGGTGCGTTTTCTAATCCATTCATCGGACGTGTCCAGCCCCATGCTTTGCAGATCGGCATTTTTCAATCGTTTCGGCGGAACATACGAACCGGTTCCCAGGATTCTTATTGATGGCACGTTTAAGTACTCCCCCATTAAGACGATGATGTCGGTCCAATTTACTTCTGTAGAAGTGGTTTCAAAACCTCAGATCAGGTTCAAGGGCAAGGCGCAGGCCGATCGAGAAAGCGCAGCATACGTGCAGTATGTGAGCATTTATCGGAGGCCTGTGCTGCACCCGATTGCATAAAATCAGATGCGAATCCCGCGCTAGCGGGGCAACGCAGCCATTGGGCTTCAGATGGGGTTTTGAAACCACTTCTAATCAAATATAGCGATCAGCCATATCCGTGATCATCTTTTCAACCCCCTGAGGGCCTTCCTTTTGTTCCGCCTCCTGAATCAGATTTTTAATTTTTTGATAGGTGGCCGGATCGTGTTTTAAATCAGCGGTTGAACGATAGGCGCCCCCGCGACGACCGGCGCGATAAATTAGCCGGTCGCTTTCAGACAGCGCCTGGTAGGTTCGAATGACCCCTATCATTTTTTCTTTGTCATCCGGAAACTTGCCGGTTACCTCTTCAAGCAGATTCATGATATGGTCACTGGTTAGCGTACTGGTAATGCCTTCGAGGGTTTCGATGAACAGCCTGATTTCATCAGCAAGCATGTCATCGGTTTGCATGCTGAAACTTCCCTCCTCCAGCTTTTCATGCAGGGGAACGTGGTCCGGCACCCTGAGGCTGCGCAGCCGGATAAAATGAGGATTAATTTGATTCAACACCTTTGCGGTTTCAACGGCATGCTCCCGCCACATTTCCTGTCCACCCAGTCCGGGCATCACATATTCGGATACTTCCATCCCGGCCGCCAATAATTTCTTTCCGGCTTCGATATGCTGTGCGGCGGTGACGCCTTTTTTCATCAACTTCAGCAGCGCGCCGTATCCGGTCTCCAGCCCGATGTGAACCCTGTCCAGGCCGGCTGCCCGAATTTGTTTTAATGCATCGACGGATTTGCGAATAACCGTGCGAGACCGCGAATAGGTGGTAATACGTTTGATGTCCGGGAATTGTTCTTTGAGATATGTTAAGACCTCCACCAGGTCTTTTGTTTTCATGATCAGATTGTCGGCATCCTGCAAAAAACAGGCGTCGGTTTGATAATACAGCCAGGCAGCAACGCTCTTGTAATTGATGCTGGTGCCGGCCTGGTTAAAAAGAGCGCTGATCACCGCATCATTTACCGCTCCGCTGTGTCCCAATTTCCATGAAAGGGCTTTGATTTCATCTGCAATTTTTTTTGCAGCCAATATATCCCGCTTTATTTCATCAACCGTTCGTAACGAAAATTTACGTGTTTTGTACACCGGGCAGAACAGACATTGGTTCCAGGGGCAATTGCGGGTAAAACGCAACAGAAGGCTGCGGGCTTCATTGGGCGGCCGGATGGGACCTTGTTCAAATCGGTGGTGTCTGTTGGGCATGGCTTTCCTTTGGTTCTAAGTGATCTAAAGTGACCAAAATGACCAAGTGCCTAAAATGCCTAAATTTGTGGTTTCGCTTCGCTCTCTCTTTTATTTAGATGGCAGAGTTCCTTAACTTTAGTCACGTTAGTTCACTTCGAACTTAAGCGCGCTTGTTTTGGACTTTAGTCACTTCAGTATTTATGCGTTATGTATTTATATTTCAATAAAAAAGGGCGGTATTTAATTACCGCCCTTGTATGTTGATTGATTCAGGCAATTGGTGAGGGTTTGCAAAGATGCTCCTTTTCCATTGCGACACGCCCGCACCCGCCGCATACAAACTTCATCGCCGCCAGTTTATCTTTACAGAGGTGCGTATGATCCGTTTCGGTTGCTCCGCAGAAACTGCATTTGGCTTTGTCGCCGCACGGATTGCACAGGTGGCCCGGTTCGTTGGCTACGGCTCCGCAGTTTTTACATGTATAAGCCATTTTAACCTCCTTTCAAAATCTGTCTAATAAAAAAACGAAACAATTTTACGATTTCAAATGATGTACTTTTTCCAGCATCAATATGAGTATCGTTGCTGAAAAAGTCAAGAAAGGCAGAATTCCGAAATGTTTACTGCACAACCTCTGGATCTTTTTTTGCGTCTTTTTTTTCTTTTGAGCCGGGAAGTGCCGGCTGGATGATGGTGATCGGCAGTTGGAGTGTCCTTTGTAAAATACCTAACAGGCCCGAACCGACCGCCGTGGGTGAGAGCGGTATGACATCCGGGTCATCTAATTTACCGATCGCCCTGAATGGAATCGATACCAACGTACCGCCGAGCACATTGCCGATCAGGGGAATGTGTTTGATGATACGATCAACCGTTTTAAACGGTGCGACCAGCACCGTAAGGTCCACTTTCTTTTTAACCAGATTGATATCCCCTGCAAAGGCGATTCCCATGGATGGACTGTCGATCGAACCTTCTTTGATAATCAGCTTGCCGTCTTGAAATACCGCTTTTGCCGACATCGAATCGTAGGCAAATCCTTTGCCGGCAAGATCAGGTACTTCGCCCCTGTAAATTTCGGTCACATTGAGCAAGGCAAAGATTTTCGCCAGCATCCCAAAACGATAAATGCGACCCTGATCGGCACTAAAATCGATATTTCCAGTAAGAGATTTAAGAAAATCCGTCGGTCTGGCCTTGGTCATGAGTTCACCGTTCAGATCAAATGTGCCGTCAGCCAGATTTTTCTTGCCGGACAGGCAGGAGATCGTCGGCTCGAGAGCTTGATTTATAGCGGTTGGGTTAAGATAAAACTCAAACTCATTGGACGAAGCCTTCATAATTCCGGGAAATTGGATGCCGCAGAGGTTCGCTCTTTTAACGACGATGCTGGTTTCCGCTGCATTAAACGAAATATCTGCATGGACCGGCCGCCATGTGTAACCTTCAAATGTAAAGTTTTCCGACTCAGCGTGCAACTCGCCCAGCAGCACCACGCTTGAATCTGATTCCTGTTTGTCTTCCAGTTCCACGATTTGCTCAATTTGTCCCCAATTTACCCGATCCGCTGTCAGGTTCATGTCAAGAATCAGTTCATTCTCGGAAAAGTCTACAGCACCTTCCATGGCGATATGGCTATCTTCCCAAACAATTTGCGTATCTGTCAGATTTATGCGACCCTGAATACCTTCTGAGCCCGTTGTGTCACCGGCAGCAAATTTTGCTGTTTGGATGTGGATGGCGTCATTAAAATAATCTGATGCCATCACCATTCCACTTAAGTCGCCGGCCATATGAAACTTCCAGGCCTCGGAACGGCCCGCGGGGCTCTTTACATGTACATCGGTAAGTGCCAGCTTCCCCTGCGTGGCGTTAAAGCCTTTGAACTTATCTCTCAGCGAGCTAAAGGATATAAGCCAGGGGTAGAATTCAGCAATCAAGATGTCGGCCGAATCGGCGTTGACCTCATATGAAGACACCTTGCCCCATTTCATCCCCAGTGCAAGTCCGGTAATCGTCGACTTGCCGAAGCTGGCGTCGCTGTCGCGCAGATCGAATCGAGTGCCCTGCCAGACCAGCTGACCATTGGATAATGCGAGGTTTGTGGGGAAATTCGGTGAGCGGATATCCCACTTGTCGATCGTGCCGCTGAGTTCCAAATTTATGTCTGATTTTCCTGAAATCGGGCTGGTAAATGCCAGTTTTTGAAAAGCCAGGGTTCCGCTTAATGAAGGGATATCTTTTACGCTGTGCTTTAACGCTTGATGGGATTGAAGCCAGGGATACACCTCGTCCAAGAAAACCGCAGTTTTTGCCGAGGTTGCGGTGAGTATCACCGGCTCACCCCAATTAAGGCTGGCTGAAAGATCTGCAATGGAAGATGTCCCGACGCTGGCATTTACTTCTTTTATGGAAAGCCGGTCGCCGCTAAAGGCAAATCGGCCTCCGGCCACCGTTAAATTACCGGGCAACAGCGTCGAGCTCATCGAAAGTTTTTGGATATCACCATCGGAAGTAATCCGCCATTGACGCGGTTTTAAAAACGGTCCGCGTAAATTGAAGTTGTGCAAAGAGACCTTGCCATCAACCGCATCTATATTCTTCAAGTTATGCCTGAATCCTTTTTCTTCCGACAGCCAGGTGTACAATTCGCCTAAGTCGATGCTGGCTGATGTTGATGTAATTTCTAATGGTGACGCTGTTTCCCATTTAAATTTGGAAGACAGTCGGGACAAACTGGACTTTCCGACAGCCGCATTTATATCTGTCAACGCAATGCGGGAGCCGTCCAAAAGCAGGCTGCCGCCGTTAATTTTTAGCGGAAAGGGAATTCGCTGGTAGCGGGCATCCAGTTGGATGTCGGAGGCCATTACTTTGACATTGAGATTCTCCGTATCTTCGCCAAGTACCAGCATGCCGACTGCACTTCCCGCAAATTTATCCAGAAGGGCGATCTCTTTTTTCAGCTTGTCATCGTCGAGCACACGCAATAGCACAGCAGGAAGCTCCGACAAATCAGCCTGGATGAGCCCTTCGATATGAAAAGGTGCCTTATCTTTTGTGAGCGCGATTGCCAGTTTTCCTTTTTGGCCGAACGAATTTCCCATTCGCGCCTGAATATTTTCAGCCTCGAGGATTCCGTTTACAATTTTCGCATCTCCGGTGACATCCACCAGATTTAATTGAACGTCTGGGATAAAAATATTCCCCCTGACCATATTTCCCTGAATGACATAATTATCTCCACGGGCCAGGTCAGCCAGGGTCGGCCCGTGGGTTTTCAGCGTCATGCGCTGGAATTCGCCGCTTCGCAGTATTTCAAAAACATCGTCAACCATACCGGTATTTTCAGTTAGTGCCTGAGCGATCCTTTGGGTTGTCTCCAGGTCGATCTGCCGGCCTTCCAGTTCAAGTTGGATGTCCGGCCCTGCCGGGTTGGCATACAGGTGCCCCGATAGCATCAAGTTTGGGTTTTTTAGCTCGAGCTGTGAAAGCGACAGGGTTTGTACCTTGTCGTTGAGCTGATATCCGCCTTGAAAGCTGGCATCGGTGAGCTTCAGCTCTTTTTTCCCCTGACGTAAGTATAGATAAGGGATGCTGCCGTCTATTTTTGCCTGGAGCTGTTCGGGACCATCCGTTTGTAAATCCAGCGTTAAGTTTGCCCGGGCATTGATCATCTTAAGGTTGGATTGGGGGAAAAAATAGTCAAATATGGCATGGGGCCTTAGCTGGATTAGCTTAATCTGGCTGTTAATTTTTAAACCGGGTTCCTCATACCGGCCTTGCATCTCCATATTCTCCCAGAAGTTCGATTGACAGCTGAGGGAAAATTCAAACCGGTCTGTTTCCCGGATGACATTTCCGTTTATGTTTTGAAGGCTCAAAATGCGGTTTTTCCCTTCGAAAAAATGGGTGCGTCCGTTGCGAATGCGCAAAACCATAGCCGGTATTTTGAGTTCCGGCAGAGAGCGGATGGTGGACGTGAGTTGGTCTCTGAGAGTCTCTAATGAAGCGGATTCCAACGAGCGACGATCATCATTTACGGTTTCCGGAAATCGAATGTTGATTTCCGGAGAACGCGACTGGAGCATCCCGATCTGAATTTTTCCGGTGAAAAGCGGCAGGATTTTCGGATAAAGGTCAAGGGATTCCACCGTGCCTTGCGTAATATCGGGCATTGTAAAATTGACGTCGGAAATAACGACATGCGGACGGGGGAAAAAGTGCAAGTCAAGATACTGATATTCAATTTGGCCCCCGACATGCTTGACGTATTGACTTTTGATCTTCTCTTTTACCGTATCCAGGTTAATCAATCTGGGTGTGACGACCAGAAGGATAATCAACAGGCCCAAAAAAATTCCAGATAGGCTAACAAGTACAAACAGTATTTTTCTACGTTTCCGCATCGGGGTTATTCCAGCTTATTAATAGGGCGAACGCCGAATAAGACGGGCAGCAGCCCTTAATCATTGAGGCCCGCTGACGATTAACCGAGTAGTGAAGTGCTCATTTTTAATATCGGGTGATAACCGCTGTTTCTTCAATGAAATAAGTTAGGGTGGAGCGATTTATAAATGACTGTAATTTTTTATCAATACTGCACGATTTTATGTCCGCAAAAGCATAATGTCAACCTCGGCCATCGGCGGTTGAGCGGTAGATTTACGTTTAAATGATCGCGCTTTCCTGTCCGGCGTTTTCGGATGGTTAGCTGCGCCCGGGCCGTCTTGTGCTGACTGTTCGGAATTGTTATTGCAGTATTTAGCTAAAGATTATACAAACAGCTTTTCGAGGAGTCCATACTTCCATGAAGGCAATGGTTTTAAATCAACTCGGCACCCTGGCTGAAAATAGACGCCCGCTGGAACTGGAGGATATGCCGGAGCCTGTTCCGCGAGACAACGAGATTTTGATAAAAGTAACCACCTGCGGCGTGTGCCACACCGAGTTGGATGAAATTGAAGGCCGGACCCCGCCGCCTCGATTGCCGGTTATTCTGGGCCATCAAGTCGTCGGCCGGGTGGACGCCAGAGGTGCGGAGGTCACGAAATTCGGCAAGGGAGATCGGGTCGGCCTGGCATGGATACATTCTGCCTGCGGTCATTGCGACTTTTGCACGAGCGGCTCTGAAAATTTATGTGAAAGCTTCAAAGCCACCGGCCGGGACGTACATGGCGGGTATGCCGAATATACGACCGTATCCGAGGATTTTGCCCATAAAATCCCGGAGGTTTTCACCGATTCTCAGGCGGCACCCCTTTTATGTGCCGGTGCCATCGGTTATCGGTCGCTGCGATTAAGCGGTATTGAAGATCGTCAAAGCCTGGGGTTAACCGGTTTTGGCGCCTCCGCTCATCTCGTATTACAGATGGTTCGCCACAAATACGCGGATACGAAAGTTTATGTGTTTGCCAGAAGTCAGAAGGAAAGAGATTTCGCTTACCAGCTGGGTGCCTTCTGGGCGGGAGATACCGGGACCGAATCCCCCCAGAAACTGGACGGAATCATTGATACCACACCGGCCTGGCAGCCTGTTGTTAAGGCCCTGGCATGCCTGAAACCGGGGGGCAGACTCGTCATTAATGCGATTCGCAAGGAGGAAAGCGATAAAAATTCCTTATTGGCGATGGATTACCCCAACCATCTCTGGCTTGAAAAAGAGATTAAAAGTGTTGCAAACGTTGCGCGGAAAGATGTCAGCGAATTTTTGCAGCTGGCCGCTGAAATTCAGATAAGACCGGAAGTGCAGGAATTTGATCTGAAAGACGCCAACCGCGCCCTGGTCGAACTGAAGGAACGAAAAATTCGGGGTGCCAAAGTACTAAAAATTGGCTAATACCCCAATTGGGTAGAGCCCAATTGGAAGTTATTCGTTATTTGTTATCAGTTAATTGTTTAATCCGAACAGGCGCCAAAACCTGCGACGATTAGTAAGTGCTTAAGTTTACGACATATTAAGGAGGAAGCTGGTATGTACAATAAAACGGTTATGGATCATTTCCGCAATCCTCGCAACGTGGGGGTGATCGAAGATGCCGATGGCGTCGGTGAAGTGGGAAATCCGCTTTGCGGTGATATGATGACCATCTACTTAAAAATAAAGGACGAGCACATTGCGGATATCAAATTTCAGACATTTGGATGCGGCTCGGCAATAGCCGTATCCAGCATGATCACCGAAATTGCCAAGGGAAAAAGCCTGGCCGATGCGAAGCAGCTTACCAATAAGGACGTGGCGAAAGCATTGGAGGGTTTACCAAAAAACAAGCTACATTGTTCTAACCTGGGTGCGGACGCCCTCCAGCTGGCCATCCAGAATTATGAGGATAAACGGGCCGGCGTGACCCGCTCCAAACCGCTTCGCAAAGAGAAGCATGAACATTCCCATGGCGAAAAATGTTATTGTCCATACTGTGATATCGAGATTCAAGAAGGAATTACGTTCTGTGATGCCTGTCAATCCAGTCTTGAAGATGAACATTAAATCCCCGCCAGGAGCTTAAGCAATTATGAAGGTTATAAACTTGGACCACATCTCAGCAAAACCCTTACTGCCCGAAGTCAAAGAGGTGATGATTGCGGCCATAAAAGAAGACTACCACAATCCTTCCAGCCAACACAAGTCCGGTGAAATAGCCGCCGAAGCGTTACAAACAGCCCGCGAGGCGATGGCAGGTCTGCTGAATTGCAAAACGGCCAAAGAAATCGTCTTCACCTCAGGAGGGACGGAATCCGTCAATCATGCCATCAAAGGTGTGGCCCTGGCCAACGAGGATAAGGGCAAGCATATCATTACCTCCAATATCGAGCACAATGCGGTTATTCGAAGTTTGCGACGCTTAAAGTCGAGCGGTTTTGCGGTAACCTCCCTTGCGGTCGACGCCGGCGGGCGGGTCAACCCGAAGGATGTTGCCGAAGCCATCACCAAGGACACCATTCTGGTATCCATTATGCACAGCAACAATGAAACCGGTACCATCCAACCGATTGAGGAAATCGGAAAGATTACGCGTGAAAAGAAAGTTATTTTTCACTCGGATGCCGTTGATTCGGTGGGGGTGGTTCCCATGGATGTGCAGCAGTTGGGCGTGGATTTGCTCAGTTTTGCTGCCAACACCTTTTATGGACCCGCAGGTGTCGGGGGATTGTTTATTCGGCGCGGGACCCGGATTTTCCCCTTGCTGGATGGGGGCGTTCAAGAGAACAACAAGCGCGCCGGCGCTGAAAACCTGGTGGGAATTATCGGAACCGGTAAGGCGGCCGAGCTCGCGTTGAGGGACATGGACAAGCGGCTGATCCACCTCAAAGGGCTAAAAGATCAACTGTTAAATGAATTGCCCACCATGATCGACGAGTATATCATTAATACGCACCCGGAGTATAGTTTGCCGAATCTGGTGTCGATTTCGGTCAGATACATCGAAGGCGAAAGTGTCATGCTGATGTTGGATGATGATGATATTGCGGTTTCGACGCGTTCGGCTTGTGCAACGGGTTCACTGCGCGCCTCACATGTACTGCTGTCTTTAGGGCTCAGCCATGCCGACGCCCAGGGCACTCTGGTTATCTCATTCGGGATTGATAATTCGAAAGAGGATATCAACACATTTTTGAAAGCATTAAAAAATGTGGTCACGACCCTGCGCGATATTTCGCCGCTGTATCAAAAAAAGGCAGATAGGCTAGGAAGTTAGAAGGCCAGAAAAAGCAACAGCTCGTAGCTCATAGTTCATAGCGTATAGCCTTGTATCTTATGAATGGCTATGAGCTATCAGCTATATGCTATGAGCTTATTTGGCTTCCCAGCCTCCAGGCGAAATGGTGTCGTTTAAAGAACTCAACCGGACTAAAATATCCCAGCCGAACTTTGCATAATTCTTATCGGACGTAAGACTAGCTTGCGCCCATCATCAGCGACTCAAAATAGGCATCAATGACCTGCGCATGATCGCTAAACTTGCTTTTTAATAGCGCTTTGAATTGATGGTAACCGGACTCGGATAACAGGTGATCGATTTCATGGGCTTTTTTGCCTATTTGGCGGCAGTATTTATCGGTGATCGTTTGAGGGGCCGTACCTCTTTTTTGGGCCACACGGTTGGTCGCTTCTGTTCGGGAACAGCCGTTGACTTCGATCTCATAGATGACCTCTAGGATTTGCGAAAGGGCTTTCGGCGTGCCCTTAATTGAGACCGTGGGCTGCGTGGAAACGATTTCTTGCGCGTCGGTTTCTTTACTAGCACCGAATAGTATCTGATTCAGGACCGAATTGGGTGTATCGATAAAAGGTTCGGCATGTTTTTGTAAAAACCCCCAAACTTTTTCATCAATTTCAATTGAATACATTTTCATCGGGTTACCTCGCACTCTTACAATCCTAGTTAAATTAAACGTAAGATTTTATGGATTGTCAAGTGAATTTTCTTGATCCGGAATACATACCTAGTACCGGTAACCGATTTCTAACTCAAAAACAATTCAGAAAAATGGAATTCGCCGTTTGGCCCGAAAGATATACTAGCTGGAAAGGCCGTCTTTGCGACAATCCAATCTAGTTTTATTCGGTTATGATAGGAAAGCACTCTGCACCTTTGTTATTCTGAGCTTAACTCCAAATATGAGAATCAGATGCTCAATCAGTGTTCTAAAAGTATTGAATTTGATGTCTATGAACCGCGGAATTCACCGGCAAACCATTATTTCCGTTGTGTTGAATATCATTTCGAGCAAGTTGAAGAGCTGTGGGGTGACTACGACGTGAATCGATCAGAAACGGGTTGTGGAATTCGGCAACGTCGCGTTTAACTTCTTACAACCAGTCATGATCACATAAAAAAAAAGGGGGGCTATTGCCCCCCTTTTTTAATTGCTAGCGCAAATAGTTTAGTTTCGGGCGAACCTACCTCCTTCCTCTTTCCCGCGCCGGACCCCGTCTTTCTCTAAAATCCTGTCTTTTTCTTGGACGCTGTTTTGCTGCTGGCGCTGCTGATCCCGGTGCTGGTCCTGGTGAAGTACGTGTGACCATTGAACTCTGGGCTGCCACCAGCTTATCCACTGCGGCGTTCAGCGCATTTCGACTGGCTTTACGCGAAGCAGTTACGAGGAGGTCACGTGCCTCTCTGAACAAAGGTACGGCGTCTGTTATATGCAGGTCAACCGGATCCAGAAGTTCAATGGCGTCATCCACCTCAGCCAGGGCCAGCTTTGCATTTGTTTTTCTGTCGCCGGCATTATTTAGACCCAGGGCTTTTCTGGATAGGGTGATGGCTGATGCAGCATTGAAGTCCGCGCCCATGACTCGCAAGAAACGGGCCACGTTAGCAACCTGGGATCCATTCAGAGGAACAATGGCCGGCAGGAAGTCTCCATTGCGGAGGTGTCGGTTGGTTGCATAGAAGGCAACGGCGCCCTCAATCGTATTGATCTGATGTCCATGGAAGAACGGCGGATTATCCACAGCTTCAAACACCACTGGGGCGTTGAACCGATTATTCGCTGCCCTCTCGCTTGCAAGATCATCGTCGAAGCCAAAAGCGAACCCGTTGTCATAGGGGTTGGCATCGCATCCAGGGCTAGGCGTGCCCGCAACGTCTCCGGGGATCAGAGGTACATCGGCCAGGCCCTGGTTGAAGCAGTTGCCTGCAATGCTGGGATCGCCGACCTCCTGGGCGATGATGTCACCCGCCTGGTCAGCAAGACGCTCCACCTGAGGCCCAAAGGAACGGTTGTGGCTCGGAATGCTGCCACCATTAGCGCCCAGGTCAGCCAGGTCATGGTTTGGCGTAACACCCGCAACGAAGGCGAATGTCGGGTCTGTGTTGGCACCACCATTAAAATGACAGGAGTTGCAGTTTAAAGGTGGGCGCCCATCATTTGGATCAGGATCGAACACGTTGAAGCCCATATAGTTGAGTCGACCGCGGTCGGCCACCTCGTCGGCAAGCGTGATCGTGTTTAAGTCGTCATTCTCCTGTTGCCGACCGATGGACAGCATGAAGGCCTCAATGGCGTCTAGTTCCTCTTCAGTAGCGAAGCGGAAGTCCGGTTGTCTTGGGTTGCCGTTTTTATCGGTAGTCAGCGCGGAACGCTCCAGTGTCAGGGGATAGTGCTGGATAATGGCACCAATCACGAAGTCTCTCAGCGAGCCTGTTAGATCCCGGCCATTGGACTCAAAGAAGTCTTCGTGAAAGCTTGTGGGCGTACCATCTCCCGACCATCCTGTGCGCTCAGCAAAAGCGAGGTCCCCGGCGTCCACCGGTAAGGTGCCGTCGTCGAATGCTACCGCGGGTGGAGGGGCGAGGGTTGTGCGTACGCTAAGGACATGGGTCGGTGCGCGCATGTTGACACGCGTTGTAAAGCTGCCATCAATTTCTCTGAACCCGTTAAGATTCTCTAAGATCAATCCAAGCTTGCGCATCAACGCCGGTTTTTCCATGCGGTAATCATTGTACAGCGGGTTCGGTGAACCATCTGCCCGGGTCGGCTGCTCTACGATGAACAAAGGATCGTCATCTGGTAGGTTGGCGATGGTCTTGAGCCCCAGCGCCATGTTGTCATCCTCTCTATGGCAGGTACCGCAGCTACGGCCGTTGCCGTTGAAGGTTTCGTTGAAGAACAGATCCCTGCCCCGATTGACCAGATCCGAGTCCAGATCCGGGAAGAAATTCGGCGGTGCAATACCCGTTGCCCTAGCTGTGCTGATGAGTGAAAACCCACCCTGTGTGACTTGCTTCCGGGACATAGAATGCTTGGGGTAATGATAGACTTTCTGGAACAGCGACGTGGTTCCGAAAAGAACCCCATCCTGACCCGGCGTTCCGTCACGTCGTGCCAACACAATCATGTCCAGCTGGAATTCTGCAAGACCTGCTATCTTTGCATCCAGCCAGGCTTTATCCCCGTCGAAATGCAGGCTGCCAACCTTCACGATGTTGTCACCCTGTTCCGGCATCACGGAACGGCCAGAACCAGGCTGGTTATCCACCAACCACACATCAGTAATGTCGGTATCCTCAAGCCCTTTGATTCGGACACTGACAGTTTCCTTCTCCAAGTTCAGCTGGGCGATACCCTTAGCCTTACTGAATTTGCTTGATAGGCCCCGGGTCCAAAGCATGGTGAGCACCGGACCTGCTGGATCGGTAGCACCGTAGCCTTCAGACCAGCGCTCGTAGTTTTTTTGTAGATTGCTAACCGATCCGACACCTGCTGCTTCTGATGCTATCTCCGGCTCGGAGGATAACCATGGGGAAACTGCGACGACCGCATAGCCGCCTAAAAAAATGCCCAGGCCTAGCCCATAGTGCATTAAACGCTTGCGTATCTTTCTCGTGTTCATAACTATATACCTCCAACTTTTATTTCCTGCTATAGTTTGTGTGAATATTCGCTTGATGCCAAAATAGCGATGATCAGAAAAACGGTATGTTTAAAAGATCATTTCAATCCCGTTTGGCAAGCGTGGGTTACGCCGACGACGTTACTTGTCACCACTTTTCCGCGCCGTGGTCAGCGGAAAGTGCTGGTTTACTGCACCGACCCTAAAATCCCTCAGAGTACCCCTTGGTTCACGAGGAAATTCGAGGACATTGTATGAACCGGTATCGGTGGGTGAACCATCACCGCTCCATCCCGTCCGATCGTCGGGCGGGATATCTGTCCCGTCTAACTCCTTGGGAGGCTCCATGGGAGGGGCAAGCGAGGTTCGCATGGCCAAAGTACGCTTTAATCGTGCATCAGTTTCAGATTCAGAGCACGTCAGAGAATGGGGGCCGCAATTAAGATAAGAAGTGGTAACCCCCAAAACTTGCTTTTTATGAATGTCCAGGGGGTTCACAGTAGACCTACGCAAGATAAATGCCAGCCACGAGTTGAATACCGCCCAGGCGCAGTCAATAGCTGACCCTATATGATAAAAGACTATGATAATATTATAAATAAATCCCCATTAAATAAAATTTGGGACAAATGTTGAATTTGAATATAAGGATTTACTTCCAGGTTAGAATTCTATTTTGTGTATTATTTTTTTTACGGCGATTTATCTTAAAAAAGACATCGGGATCAGGCTCACACTTTTGCCAGGGGAAGAGCAGCGGTCAGATCTTTGCGGAGTGTTACTTCCGCAGGGGGGGGCGACGGTCTGCCTCAAATAAAAAAAGCGCCAGAGTAAAACTCTGATGCTTTTTAATCATGGTGCCGAAAATCGAACCTTAAAGATAAATAATGATAACAATAATTTATTGATTTAAACGTGAGTTTATCAGAGTTTAAAAGAATTTTTGAATAACCCCGATAGCATAATCGCATATGTAATCCACAAAATTGCGAAAGAATGGATTCCGGCTATGAAGGGAAAACCGCAAATTACGGCATATATCTTCTGGCAATCCTAACTGTTTTCAAACCTAAAAATTACAGATTACTGTACAAACTTGGGGAGATCCCTGAAAAGTTCTGATATCATTTTATTAATCGAAGTTTTAACTTACTTGCCAATACTGCGAATTCAAGTTTAGGTCAGGGCATTTAAGAAGTTACTTTTATCGTTTTATCCGCCAGATTCTGAACCGGCGCTTGGGTTTCATCCTTTAATTTGACCGCCAAGGTATGTTTTCCAATGGTGACGATATCATTGGGATTTAATCTCGCTTTGGTGATCTGTTTTTCATTCAGGAAGGTACCGTTGGTGCTTTTAAGGTCCTCGACGGTATAATGGTCGGGGTGTCTGATAATTTTTGCATGCGCATTGGATACCGCCAGGTTATCAATTTGGATATCGTTTTTCGTACCTCTGCCAATGGTGATTTCACTTTTGTCGGTTTCAAATTGTTTTAGAACCTTGTCTCTGAACTTTAACTCTATTTTTAGCATGGTGTCGACCTCCTGATGAATGCTGCAGTTTTTGCTGAAGTAGCAAACTCTTTTATCGTATCACTTTTTGCGATCCGCCGCAGTATCTTTCTTGGGTTTATCTAATTCTTCCTGGCAATTTTTGATTTGCGCGACCACTTCGGCGGCGGACTTATATCGTTTGGTCACCCCTTTTTTGAGTAATTTATCAACGATTTTCACACACCCTTTCGGTGTTTGGGGTGCAACCTCTTGAAGGGGCGTATAATTATTGTTGGTGATCGCATACATCAACGTTGTGATGCTGTCGCCCTTGAACGGTTTGTCCCCGCTCAACAGCTCGTATAAAACAACCCCGAGTGAGAATAGATCCGAGCGACCGTCTACTTTTTTGCCGGCCACCTGTTCCGGTGACATATAATTCGGCGTGCCGAAAATGACGCCGGTTTGCGTTTTTGTTGACGAAGCCATAATTCGGGCAATACCGAAATCAGCGACTTTTATCTGATCATTTTCCAATAGAATGATGTTGGCCGGTTTGATGTCGCGGTGGACCACACCCTGCAGATGCGCATAATCAAGCGCTTCGGCCACTGAAGCGGCCACAGCGAGAGCCCGCCGGACCGGCAGCAATTTTTCTTTCTGGCAGAAGTTTGTCAGGTCTTTTCCGATCAGCAGTTCCATGGCGATGTATGCCATATCATGGTCTTCGCCGGCATCATAAATGGTAACGATATTCGGGTGCGTGAGCTTTCCGGCCGCTTCGGCTTCTCGAAAAAATTGGTGTTTGACTTCACCGAGTTGCTCGGGCTCCACATCGGCATAACTGATGGTCTTAATGGCCACCTCGCGATTGATACTCGGATCTTTGCCCAGATAAACGGTGCCCATTGCACCATGGCCCAGCTCTTTGATAATTTCATAGCGTCCGAGAGTCGGTTTGGTGGCCGTATCCTCTAAAAATAAGGAAGTTTCCTTTTTAGTTGCCCCGGCCGGCAATACGAGCGTACTTTCAATCTGTTTTAAATTTTTGATTCTGCGTTCGATGTCTTTGAAAGTTCCCGCTTTTAAGATGTGGTTATAAACCGCCAGGGCTTTGTTAAACATGCGTTTGCGCTCGAAGTCCAACCCCAGATGAAAGAGCAGCTCTTTTACGGACGTGTTTTCGATCGGACATTTCATAAACCGATCAAAGGCTATATCGAGCATGCCCTGACCCTGCAGAGCCAGCCCCAGGGATTTGTTTAATTCGACGCTCTCCTCCTCTTTTTTATCGGCGATGCGCTTATACCCGGTAAGCCCAAAACCGATTACAGCAAAAAGGATGGGTGTGATAATTCGCAGCCAGTATCCCTGGGTTACAAACAACAGGGCAGCACCACCGATCCACGTCAGCAAGAAAATTGTGATGATAAGCATACCGATTCGGGGCTGAACCTTGGGCGTGACAAACAGCAGAAAAAAGCCGAAATATAAAAGAACCATGATTTCCAGTGCCAGGGACCAGGCCGGTCTGGAAATATGTTGGCGGTTTATAATGTTTTCAACGGCATTTGCGGCAAGCTCAATTCCGGTAGATTGACCTTGCGCGGGTGTTTTGAATCCCGGGGCGAATTCTTTGGCGGTTAATCCGAGCAACACGATTTTATGCCGGAAGGCGCTGGCCGGAATTTTGCCTTCCAATATGTCCACAACCGAAAATTTTTGAATGTTATTTTTTTGTCCGCTAAAATCGATCAGCATCCGGTGGTGGCCGACCGTTGGGATATGATGCTGCCGAATTTGCAGGCCGGAAGAATCCGGGCGGGCGTCCCGTATATGCGCACCAAAATATTTCACGGCCACCTGCAAGGCAAAAGAAGGAAACTCTCTGTTCTGATATCGTATCAACAGGGGAACATTGCGAATGATATTGTCTTGATCGGCAATAAGGTTCGTGTGCCCCAGAGCGCCTGATTTTGTCGATAGCTCGGCATAGGGTTGATGAATCTGCCCGGCGACAATCGGTCTGTCACGGGTTATGCCGGCGAAAAAAGGGGGTAATTGAGACGGCAGGTCGATTCCGCCTGAATCCGCATCCGGGTTGATAGAATTCATCCTGAGCCAGTCGGATAGGGGAGGGGTGTCCGTACTTTCAAATCGAGAAAACTCGAATTGCAGCGGCAACACCACGTTGCGGGCCTTTCTGACGGCAGAAACCAAACGGGCGTCATGATCCAGCCGGCCTTCTGCCCGGGCCAGAAGCCGGTCGATTTTATCCAGCGTTTGTTTTTTGGCGAGCGGTGGTTTCTGGTGAAGCGTTTCTCTGAGTTTTTCAACTTCGGCTAAACCGGCGTTTAACTCCCTGTCACGAAACAAAATGGAAACACCCAGCGTATGGGTGCCGTATTTGGAAAGCGTGTTGATAATATCCGCAATGATGGAGCGTGGCCAGGGCCAGTCACCGACACCCTCGAGGCTGACGTCATCAATAGCGGCAATTACCAGAGGGATGCCGTCGGTCCGTCGTCTGAGAAGCGACATCAGATCGTATGCCCTGTACTCGAGAGACTGCAATGGGGTAAACTCAAAGAACATTCCCGCCAGAACAGCCATCATCAGCAAAAGACAAATCGACCGGCGCGAGTGTAAGGCTTTTTTTAACGCCATGGCAAAAGATGGCCGAATTGAGTGACAAACGCTCAATTCGGCATTAATGGTTAAGGGTTAATCGTTATTAGAATTCGATGGCAAGCCCATTTTATTTTGCTGCTGTGGGTGAAACAAAAAGACCGAAGCGCCTTATGCAAAAGGCAACCCGGTTTTTAAAGCCTTTTATTTTAATCCGAATTCGAGTCGCCACGATTCCGTCCCATCATTAACGATGATGTCATCCCGGCGAATTTGGGTGACGGAAAAGCCCTCTACCGATTCGCCCTCCCGGACGACATGACCGTTGATAACCGCAATCCGCTGAGTTGCGTCATTTGACCAGGCAATCGCTTGCAGTTCCAGTTTCGATTCGGTCAGCCGCTGGTAGGATCTTGTGACCTGTTTAGCCGGTGTTTTTGCCTTTTTCGCAGGTGACGGGACCGGGGCACGGGCCTGATCTCGAACCGTATTTTGGGGATCCGCTGGTTGAGATCGGTTAATCCGAGATTTAGATTGCGCCGGTCTCGGTAACGGCCCGGTTTGGTCAGATGTGGTAACACCTTGACTTTTAATTATATTTTTCTGAACAGGTATTTTCGGTAACTGCCCCGGCGGTTTATCGGGCCTTGTCCGTTGCGACTCGGATTTCAAACCGGCCCGCTGATTGCCCGTGTTTGGGGGCGGATCTTTTTTTGCGGCGCCTGGTGTTTGATTGGATGAAGGCGGAGAAATTTTGGACACGTGAACCGGCGCTTTTTTTGATGAAGTGGATGACGTCAACCCATCATTTTCTGAGGTCCTACCTGAAAATAACATGGTCTGCAGCACGTCTTTTTGGGTGTAGCCAAGCCACCCGGCGGCTACAATAATCAGGACCAAAATAATTGTCAGATAGACCTTGCGGTTGAGTCGTACTTTTTGCACCCGGGCTTTGACCGTCTCTTTTGTATGTATTTTCGACGGCCAAGACTCAATATCTTCCGCAGAATCCGTTTGATCAACTTGCTTTAACGCTTTTAAAATCGTACTCAAACTGATTAAATCCTTTTCGTCAGGCAGCTTTACCCCGTGGCAGTGAAATGCAACGTTCCTATGGACGCCACCCCAACCTCATCTACCTGGTATATGCCTTATTTTTTGCCCAGATTTGTCAAGTGAGGCATCTCAAAGGAATCCTTTTCCCGGTACAGGATAATTTTTGTAAGAGGGCCGACATATCCATCAACGGGGATACCGTATTTAGCTTGAATGGATTCCACCGCCTTCTGGGTGAAATCATCATATTGTTCATTAATTGCGACATTCTCGAATCCAAGATCCTGCAGCAATAATTTCAACGTGATGACCGAATCCTTGTAAGTTTGCACCGGTATTGTGCCCCAGATGGAATGAAAGTTTTTCCAGGGCAAATAGGCGACTCCGGACCAGTAGAATTCCAATTCTTCCAGATTCGTTGCAATCCGTTCGGTATTATCCTTGCCCTGCAAAACGATTTCGTTGCCGTCTATTCGACTTAAGGTGAGGTATCCAGGGTTTGGACTTCCTGGAGGATAAAATTCAAGGATGGCGGGTAAATTTAATTTTTTTAGAAAAGCGATATCCGTTTCTATCCGATGGATGAACAAACCGCTGGATTTTGCAGAGAGACGGAAATAGGTTTGATCATCGTCAATGTCATTTAAATAGGGTGCAAATTCTGTGTTTGTTTTCCACAGTTTCATTGCATGTATTAGCGCAGGATGGCGAGAGCTGCGTCCGTCCATATTCATCAGGTAAGCAGCCAAAGTTGTTGTCTGCAAACCGTTTTCTATCCCTGGGGTTGTCCTTGACTCGCTTTGCTCGGCCGATTCTTGTTGTTGTGACAAAACTTCAGGCTGGGGGTCGATTTTTTCTGTCGGGGCAATTTGTTCAGCTTTCTGATCGGCGGGAGGGGTCCATATGGCGGTTATTCTTTCGCTGATGGGATGATAGAGTACAGCGCCGAGAAACAGAATACTTAAAAAGGACAGGCTAATTAATACCCAGCTGCTGTTCGAAAGCCCGTAGGCTTTTACCCGCCCGCGGCTGCTAAGTTCTTTAATCGATGTTTTAGCGATGCTGGCTGTAATTTTGACCTGATTTAAAACAAATGCGGTTAAAAGTGCCCGGTCGCAAACAATATTAATTAATCGAGGGATGCCCTTGGAGTATTTATAAATCTGGCGATATGCGGATCGATCGAATTTAATTGCTGCTTTATTTGCGGCGATACCGATGCGGTATTGGATATATTCTTTGGACTCATTAAATGTTAGCGGACCCAGCTGATAACTCAATGTTATTCTCTGGCCCAACTGCCTGAGCTCGTAGGAATTAAGTATTGTCGACAGTTCCGGTTGGCCCACCAGGACAATTTGCAGAAGTTTATTCCGATTTGTTTCCAGATTGGAGAGCAGGCGGAGTTGCTCCAAAACGTTACGATTTAAATTTTGAGCCTCATCAATCAGCAGGATGACCTTTTTCCCGCTGGCCTTTTTTTGCATCAGAAATGCGTTCAAGGTATCGATGAGATTTTTAGTGTCTTCCCCCTCTGCTTTAATCCCGAACTCTTCATTGATTGTTCGCAGGAGTTGCTTGGGGCCCAGTTTCGGGTTGAAAATATAGGCCGCTTCAACAATACCGTCCAAACTTTCAAGAAAGGCGCGGCAAAGGGTGGTTTTGCCGGTTCCAACCTCTCCGGTGATTTCTACGAAACCGTCTCCCTGGGAGATGGCGTAATTCAGATGCGCCAGCGCCTCCTCATGGCTTTTACTCAAATAAAAGTAAGCCGGGTTCGGCACCAGTTTGAATGGTTTTTCTTTAAATCCAAAAAACTTGTTATACATTTAAAACACGCCTCAATTAGAGTGGTATGATTTTAGCGGGGAAATAAAAACGCTTAAACTACCTTTTCCGTTTGAATGCAATTGGAATCGTGTGAGCACGCAGTTTTTTGAGCGTTCGTTCTGAGGTCCCAGTTTGAATGTGCAGATGAATCGACAGATTTTATATCTTTGTAAACGATTTGAAATCCTTTAGAAATTGTCACTTTTTTATAAAAATATTTTAGTGGAAAAACCGCCGATCGTCAACCTTCAATCCATTGTAAAACAAGAACATTTGGAAAACAATCCGATTCTTTTTTATTTACGAACACCTTGCAAGATGCCGGTTTTTATTTGATTTCATGCGTGTATTGGGCCCGATGGCTATCGACATAGTGCTCTAATATGCGTTGCCGTTCGGCTGCATCTTTTTTCGCCAGCTGTCGACATTGCCGGTAAAATTCTTCGAGCTCCCCGCCGGATGCAGCGAGCATTTTGCGAAAAGCAGGCACCCAGTTATGATAGGTTGAAACGCTGACGAGCTGGGCGTTGTTCAACGGTTTACTGAACCAGTTGTCATATGCCGCCATGGCACCATGTTCTGATTTCAAATTTAAAAACTCGGATCTCATTTGTTCGAAAACGCCCGCTTTTTGGTCTCGTTTGTCAGCCAACGGAAGGTCGCCCTGATAGAGGTCGTGCAGTTTGGATCGATATTTTGAAACAAGATTTATGAACTGTTGGCGCAACTGACCTCTGCGCAACCAATTTTCATAGCCTTTCAGATCGTTAGCAGAGGATTGCCAGCGTCGAAGACCTTCCTGTTCAACAGATGTTGCAAAGCTTTCATTAAAGGCGGTGTCGTCCTTTATGTATAGGATTGAATGGGCCAGTTCATGAAAGATCAGTGCGGCGATGTCAGGTTCACTGAGATCCAAAAAGGTACTTAAAACCGGATCATCGAACCAGCCCAGCGTCGAGTATGCAATCGCACCTCCAATGTACACATCATAGCTTTCCTGTTTCAAAGAATTACCGTAGCGCCGGGCGTCCGCTTCGAAAAAATATCCACGATAAGCGACACAGCCCACGATTGGAAAACACCAGGTCTTTGGTGTCAGCGAAAATTCCGGGGCGGCAAATACATTCCAGACAACATAAGGACGGTTAAGTTCCACATAACTTGTATAATGATTATTGACCGGCAGATGAAGTTTTTTTGCGGCAAAGTCTCTAACCGTTTGAATATATATAAGTTTTTTTCGCAGTGCGTCCGAAGTACCCGGGTCGTCGATCAAATCCGAAATCGACTCACGGCGCTTTAGAATTTCCATTTGGCCATTAATGGCCTGATCGTAATATGGCAAAGATCGGCACTGTATGCATACTGCTGCAAATAATAAGAGGGACGAAATTTTTGCAATTTGCTTGGCTATCTTAAATGCGAGCGGTATTCTTATTTTCGGAAGCATGACTTGGGCTTACAGTCTCCGGTGCTCAGATGTTAGTCAGCGGGTTCAAAGGTTCAGAGGTTATATAACAGAAATAGATGTCAGAGGACAGATGAAAGCTGGAGATAATGGCGCTCTCTAAAGCTGCCAGAAGTCAATGACCGACAGTCCGTCGCCAGCAAGCATAAACAAGCCGCCAGAAGGCTGAACCCTATGCCTGACACCTTATATCAGACTATAACAAAACTTTTCAAATATTTTACGGTCAAATTTACCGGCCTCGACATCCCGCCTAATGAGCTTTAGGGTGTCCAGGGGGCTTTTAGCCCGGCGGTACGGTCTTTCCTCATTGGTTAAAGCTTCGTAACAGTCGATGATACCCAGCAACTGCCCGGCAAAAGAAATCCGTGTTATGCCGCTGGGGTAACCGCTGCCGTCAAGCTTTTCGTGGTGCTCGAGTGCTCCCTGAGCAATCCCGCCGTCAATCCCGCTTTTGAATTTAATGATAGATTCCCCTATTTTGGGGTGGCGCTTCATTATTTTAAATTCCGTGTCGGTTAATTTGCGGGAAGCCTTAAGAATGTTATTGGGTATTTCAGTCTTGCCAACGTCATGCATCAAGGCACTTAAGCCCAACCGATTGGTTTGATGCAGAGGTAATTTCGAATAGAAGCAAAAACCCAGCGTCAATGCCATCACATTCACCGAGTGGATAACGGTGGTGTAATCTTTAAATGAAATCGAGGCGAATGTTTTTATGATTTCTGAATTCTTCGAATAACCCGATACCAGCATGTCAACTGTTTCGGGCAGCGCACTGAGCGTACCGCTTCTCGGTTCGGTCAGGGTTTCTTCAACCAGGTTACAAAGGGTAGATTTCACTTCCATTACATTTCCGGTTTTGATACTTTTAGCGATCTGCCGATTAAAACCTTTTTGCAGCTCTTTTATCGCAGTTATCCGATCTTTTTGATGGATAAAGAGTTCCGTCGGATGCATTTTTTCGTCCAGGCGCAGGTCTGTCATTAATTTGCCCGGCGGCTTGTATAATACATAGGTGTCGCCTTCAATATAAAATAGTCCGACGTCGCGGTAATAATTAATCTGTGAATTTCTGATGGGAATGTAGTTGTTTTCTTCCAAAGCTTTCTATGGCCCTTAAACTCCAGAAGTAGTTTCAAAACCCCATCTGAGGCCCGATGGCTGCCTTGCAGGCCCCCGATAAATGCTCACATACCCAGGTGTATGCTGCGCTTTCTCGATCGGCCTGCGCCTTGCCCTTGAACCTGATCTGAGGTTTTGAAACCACTTCTAAACGATTGGGTTAAAATAACGGTTAATCCTTTCAGCAGTAGTTTTTTAATCGGCATTTTTTACGTAAAAGTTTACACAATTTTTTGTAAGGCTTTTTCTCATTTTCAACCGTTGTCAGATTGTTTTATACCGGTCACGCCATCCAGACCACGAAGTTCAATTCGTCTAAAATTGTATATATACCTACAATACTGATTTATCTGATTTTAAGTTGTAGAATGCGTTACAAATAAAATCCTACGGCCCTCCTTTTGAAAAACGAGGTTCGAAAGCCCCCTCGACCGCTTGACTAAATTTAGCTGATAAAAACCGAATTTGCCTATTGCAAGACGAACCGAATTTGGTATATGGTCAGATGAATTTTTTCTTCTGAGTTTCCTTCTTTCTCTGGATTTCAAAAAAAGATCAGTTTCGATTAAAATCCCAAACTCAAAGATGATATACTAGAGCCGGTCTAGGATGTTATCGCATAAAAAGGAAATTGAATACTAGCGCCACCCCACCTAAAATTCCTGACGATCAATCCGCCTCCGGTATTGATCCGGAAGATGCGCTCATTCAGGTAAAAGCCTTTGCCAGAGCTTGTTTTGATAAAGCTTCGGGAAGCCACGACTGGGAGCACACGCTCCGGGTGTTTCGGTTGTGTGCGATGATCGGCAGCGTTGAAAACGTAGACATGGATGTATTACGTGTCGCCGCCTACCTGCACGATATCGGCCGTGGTTTGCAGGATGCTTCAAACGGCGCGGTATGCCATGCGGAAAAGGGTGCTCAAATAGCTGAACCGTTTGTCGAAAGACTCCCGTTCACAAAAAAACAAAAGCAAAATATCATTCATTGTATACGGTCCCATCGCTTTCGCAATCATCATACACCCGGCACACCCGAAGCGAAGGTCTTGTTCGATGCCGACAAACTCGATGCAATCGGTGCCATCGGGGTGGCGCGCGCCTTTCTTTTTGCCGGCGAGGTCGGGGCCCGGCTGCACAACCCGGACGTTGATGCTGAAAACGCCGAGCCTTACTCGGCAGACGATACCGGCTACCGGGAGTTTAAAGTCAAGCTTTGTAAAATTAAAGACCAAATGTTGACCGCAGAAGGTCGTAAATTGGCACAAGAACGCCATGCGTTCATGCATGATTTTTTTAACCGTTTTTTAGAAGAATATGAGGGAAAGAGGTAGCCATCATGAGTATGAATGTCGTTGAACGGATCGATGATCTAGTAAAAGTACAAAATATTCTAGTAAGCGTGTCGGACAAAAGCGGGCTTGATCAATTTATTCCGGATCTGGCCGAGATTAACCCGGGCATTCAGATTTTTTCAACCGGCGGAACCTATGGCCGCATCAATGAAATTTTGGGTGAATCAGCCGGCGCCCGCCTGACACAGGTTTCCGACTTTACCGGTCAGCCCGAGACCCAGGGGGGTCTGGTAAAAACCCTGGATTTTAAAATTTATCTTGGACTTCTCACCGAGACTTACAACGATGCACATCAAGGTGATTTAAAACGCACCGGTAGCGTGCCGATCGATATGGTGGTGGTCAATCTCTATCCGTTCAAAGAGACGATCTCAAAACCGGATGTAACCGTGGAGCAGGCCAGAGGCAATATCGATATCGGTGGACCCTGCATGATTCGAGCTTCCGCCAAAAATTACATCCGGGTTGCATCCGTGGTTGATCCTGCTGATTACGGGAAGATTATTTCGATTCTCAAAGAGAACCGGGGTTCGACAAGCCTGGACCTTCGTTTCCAGCTGGCCCGCAAAGCCTTTGATCACACGGCCGTCTATGACCGCACAATTGCCGACTTTTTGGTTTCAAAACCGATCGATGATGTAACAATTTGTTATCAAATGGAAAATAAGGAGTGATACCATGGCTGAAGACCTCAAAAAAATGTATCGGACCGTAATGGATGACCACTTTCCGCCTCAGATGGAAATCAGTTTTATCGACCAGGATAAACGCCAGACACTTTTTTATGAAAAAGTCGTATGGGTCGTCGATAAGGTCCAAAAAGGCCTCAGATACGGGGAGAATCCCGGTCAGGAAGCTGCGCTTTACAAGCTGGTCAACGGCAATCTGGTGCTGGGAGAAACCGAAACCATCCAGCCCGGCCAATTTCTGGCCTCCGAGATTGAGCTGCTGCAGTCCGGAAAACATCCGGGCAAGACCAATTTAACCGATGCGGATAATTCGCTCAACATTCTGCGCTATTTTACGGATAAGCCGTCTGTGGTCATCGTCAAACATAATAATCCCTGCGGCGTCGCCAGGGCCGATACGCTGGTAGACGCTTATACCAGAGCCAACATGGCTGACCGTGTCGCCGCCTTCGGGGGCTGTATCGCCGTAAACCGGCCCGTAGATAAAGCAACCGCCGAGGCCATCGCCCGGCAATATGCCGAAGTCGTCGTTGCGCCTGATTTTGAAGAAGGGGTCATGGGCGTATTTTCGCAGAAACCGAACCTCAGGGTGATTAAAATCGGCAACATCGAGCGTCTGCAAACATTTGTGGGTCAAAGATGTGTTGAGTTTAAAAGTCTGATTGACGGCGGTATTATTGCCCAGTGGTCTTTTGTACCCACAACCCGTTCCAGAGAAGATCTCAGGCCGGCTGAGTGTGAATACAAAGGCAAGACATACAAAATCAATCGCCCGCCCAGCGAAAAGGAATATGATGATCTCATTTTTGGCTGGCTGGTGGAGTCGGGGATCACCTCAAATTCGGTCATTTACGTCAAAGACGAGGTTACAGTGGGCATCGGTACCGGTGAGCAGGACCGCGTCGGTGTTGCCGAGATTGCCCGGGATAAGGCCTATCGCAAACTTGCCGACCGGTATTGTTTTGAAACCCACGGCATTCCTTACAACGAATTGACCGATGCCGAGAAAAAATCTGCAATTGACACCCGGGTCGCCGCCGAAAAAGGCGGACTCATTGGTGCTGCCATGGTCAGCGATGCATTTTTCCCGTTTAGAGACGGGGTGGATGTGGGCATCCGCGAGGGGATTTCAGCGGTCATTCAACCGGGGGGCTCCGGAAACGATTATCAGTCCATTGAGGCCTGCAATGAGGCGGATGTCACCATGGTCTACACCGGTCAAAGAAGTTTTAAACATTAGTGATCCGGTTCGGTATGGTCAAGCACCTCTTGTCTAAAGCTGCTGGCTGCTTGTTTCCGGGTCGGCCAGCAACAAGAAGCCAGCAGCCAGAAAGGGAAAAAAGGATTCAGCTCATCAGCTTTGAAATAACACCAAGGGCCTGATCGATATCTGCGGTGGTGATGTGGTAATGGGTGACGGCTCTGACTCTGTGCGGCCCAACCGGTAGCATGCGGATTCCTTCGGCATCGATTTTTTGCACGAATTCCTCGGGTGTCATATCCTCACGGGTGATCTCAAAGAAAATGATATTGGTTTGGATATGATCCGGGTTGATTGAAATCCCCGGTATTTCTGCCAGACCCATGGCAAGCTTTTTGGCATTGGCATGATCATCTGCCAGACGTTCGACCATTTCGTTGAGAGCCACAATTCCTGCGGCAGCCAGTACGCCTGCCTGACGCATTCCTCCACCAACAACTTTCCTTGCGCGACGGGCCCTGTCGATAAAATCCTGCGTACCGCAGATTATAGATCCCACCGGAGCTGCAAGGCCTTTGCTTAAACAGAAAGAGACCGAATCTGCTTTTAGAGCCAGATCCTTTGGATTTACATTTAATGCTACGGCAGCATTAAAAAACCGGGCCCCGTCCACATGAATTTTTAATTTATGGCGGCTGGCGATTTTCTCCACCGCACTCATATAATCGATATCCAGCGGACAGCCATTACATAGGTTGTGCGTATTTTCGAGAATAATCAGCCGGCTTATCGGAAAGTGGACGTTGTCACCGCGAATGGCGGCTTCAATATCTTCAAGTGCCAGTTTACCATCCGGTTGGTTGGGTACGGTTCGCGGATGGATGCTGCCGACGGCTGCCGATCCGCCCTGTTCGAAAAAAAATGAATGTGAGAGACTGCCTAAAATAATTTCGTCTCCACGGCCGCAGTGCGCGAGCTGGCTTACCAGGTTACCCATGGTGCCGCTGGCGACAAACAAGGCGGCTTTTTTACCCAAACGCTCTGCAGCCATTTCTTCCAAGCGATTTATCGTCGGATCCTCACCAAATACATCATCGCCCACCTCCGCCTCGGCCATCGCCCGTCGCATGGCCTCGGTCGGTTTTGTCATTGTGTCAGATCGCAAATCAACAATGCGCATCATATTTCTCCTCCTCTGGAAGTTTCTTTACTCATGACAGATAAAAATATGCCCTTTTTGCTGACCGATTCAATGTCAACGAATTTAACTGATATATGAAATACAACTGTCCTTCAAGAAATAAAGCGATAACCTTCACAGATTTTACGGCATTTTCTTGACTTATCAAAGGGGTTAACGATAAAGAAACAGTGTAGGCATTCCTTGCAAACACAATTAATCCCGAATGTGATCTGATCATTTTTCTAACAAAGGGGGTTGATCATGGCCAAATTATTATGGGAACCCACGCAGGCGCAGATTAAAAAAACCAACATGTACCGTTTCATGAAATTTATCAATGAAACCTACGATCAAAATTTTGATGAATACGCGTCCCTTTATCGCTGGTCGGTTGAGAATATTTCGGATTTCTGGGCGGCCTTTTGGGAATTTGCGAACATCATCCACTCCAAGCCGTATGATCAGGTCGTAGATGACCCCACCAAAATGCCGGGTGCGCATTGGTTTTCCGGAGCTCAGCTTAATTTTGCCGAGAATCTGCTCCGTTACCGGGATGATCGGGTGGCGTTGATTTTTAAAGGGGAAGGGCGGGCGTCAACCCGGATGACCTATGCCGAGCTTTACGATGAAGTGGCCCGGATTGCCAAATCTTTAGGGGAGCTGGGCATCCAACCGGGGGATCGGGTGGTGGGATTCATGCCCAATATGCCGGGAGCCATTATTGCCATGCTGGCAGCGACCAGTTTGGGAGCAACCTGGTCTTCCTGTTCGCCTGATTTTGGCATTAAAGGCGTGCTGGATCGATTCGGACAGATCAAGCCCCGCGTCCTGTTTACCGCCAATGGGTATTCTTTTAAAGGCAAAAACATAGATTCACTGGAACGCATCGCGGATATCCTCAAACAACTGCCCTCCATTGAGAAAGTCGTCGTGGTGCCCTACACCGAGCAGCAAGCGGAAATCAGCGGGGTTCCGAATGCCGTTCATTATCAGGATTTCCGATCCTCGGCTTCAGGTTTAGAGATTGAATTTGAGCAACTCCCCTTCGAGCACCCCCTGTATATCATGTACTCCTCTGGCACCACCGGTCTGCCAAAATGTATGGTGCAAAGTGCCGGCGGTATTCTCGTTCATCATTTAAAAGAACTCATGCTGCACTCCGATTTAAAGCGTGCGGATACGATTTTTTATTTTACCACGTGTGGCTGGATGATGTGGAACTGGTTAACCAGCTCATTGGCCGTTGGTGCGAGCCTGGTCCTGTTTGACGGCAACCCGTTTCACCCCCATGCCGGGGCCTTGTGGGAAATGGCTCAGGACGAGAAAATTACCGTCTTCGGAACCAGTGCGGGATATATCGCCGCGCTTCAAAATGCAGGCGTGAAGCCCGGTACAACTTATGATCTAAATTCCTTACGGGCTGTGCTCTCCACCGGGTCCCCGCTTTCAATTGAGGGATTTGAATTTATATACGATGAGGTCAAGAAGGATTTGCAACTGGCTTCCATCTCCGGAGGCACGGACTTAAACGGTTGTTTTGCCCTGGGAAACCCCATGGGTCCGGTTTATGCCGGTGAGCTCCAATGCCGCGGGCTGGCCATGGACGTGCGGGCATTTGATGAACTGGGCAACGAGCTCATAAATGAACAGGGAGAGCTGGTCTGCTGTAAAGCGTTTCCGTCAATGCCGATCTACTTCTGGGAAGACCCGGACGGAAGCAAATATCACGATGCGTATTTTGATGTGTTTCCGAATATCTGGCGCCATGGTGATTTTGTTACCGTCACCGAGCGGGGGGGTGTCGTGATGCTCGGCCGATCGGATGCAACGCTTAACCCCGGCGGTGTTCGTATCGGAACTGCTGAAATTTATCGCCAGCTGGAGCAGATGGCGGAAATCGATGACAGCGTCGTGATCGGGCAGGATTGGCGCAATGATGTCAGGGTGATCCTTTTTGTCAAGCCGGCAGAAGGTATTGAACTCAACGATGAATTAAAGAATAAAATCAAACAAACCATTCGTGCCAATGCTTCGCCCCGGCATGTCCCGGCCAAGATCATCAGTGTGCCCGATGTTCCCTACACACTGAACATGAAGAAAGTGGAACTGGCGGTTAAAAAAGTTGTCCAGGGCCAGGATGTGCTCAACAAGGATGCCCTGAGCAATCCGGAGGCGTTGGATTATTATGCCGATATCAAGGAACTCCAGGAACCCTAAAAACCGGGTTCCAGTAGATTCATCTTTTGCCCGTTGTCTGCGTTCCGGTTCGGGTCAAAATGCACACGCACTATAAAAAGGTTAGGCCGGTTGCCGGTTGAACCCGTTGGCCGGTTATTAATTAAACAGAATTACCTTTTGAACTGGCTCGCCTGGCCAAAATGTCACCCGACCAATTTAAATAGAAGCCTTTTGAACACATTGATATATAATATCAGGACGTGAAATCCCGCGTTTTAGCCGGAGACATCAAACAAAATCTAAATCCTCTGGAACCCGTTTTCGTAAAATTAAGCTACGCTTTCTCTCAAAGATCCATCACAATCTTTATCGGAATGGAGAAATACTCAATGCCAGAAACCTTTCAGATTTTTCCTGTAGGTGTGGTCCGCAAAAAAGAAGATGCGATCTGGATTGAAATCTTGAAACCCTATTCCGACGCGCTTCTGGGGTTGGAGGATTTTTCCCATATCCAGGTGCTTTTCTGGTTTCATGAAAACGATACCGTCGAGAGGCGGAAAACCCTGAGGGTACATCCCCGCAAAGATAAAAAGATTCCCTTGACGGGTGTGTTTGCCACCCATTCTCCCCGGCGACCGAATCTGATCGGTTCAACCTTTTGCAAAATTAAATCTATCCGGGGCAATCGTATCGAACTCGAAGACATTGACGCTTTTGACGGAACGCCGGTCATCGATATCAAGTGTTATATTCCGAGTTCAGTTGCCGCATCGGAAATACGCCTTCCGGCATGGGTCTGAAGAAGGACGAATTTGCACTTTGAATATCGAATATCGATCAAGGAATGCAGAAGTAAGAAGTATTTTGGTTCGTCAATACTTCGACATTCATAATCCCTTTTTGAGTGTTCTGCGGTTTATAAACAATGCGTGAAATTCTTTGACTTGCATTTTAAGCTCATCATTCGAAAACTTAGAACCAGGGTATGATAATGCTTACCGAGCTTACCGGCCAGATAGAGCGGATCACCTTCACCAACGAAGAAAACGGATTTACGATTGCCAGAGTCAAGGCTCGGGGACAGAGAGATCTGGTCACCGTCGTCGGGAATTTGATGTCACCGATGCCCGGTGAAATTCTTGAGATGCGGGGAGAGTGGACCCATCATGCCAAATTCGGTGAGCAGTTCAAGGTGGTCCAGTTTAAGACAAAGGTGCCGGCGACGGTTTACGGTATCCGCAAATATTTAGGATCCGGTCTGATTAAGGGTCTGGGCCCGGTGATGGCCGGACGCATTGTCGATAAATTCGGCAAACAAACCCTGGACATCATTGAAAATGAAATTGAGCGCTTAGCCGAAGTTAAGGGTATCGCGGATAAAAGCATTGCCAGAATCGCCAAAGCCTGGGACGCCCAAAGAGAGATTCGCGATGTGATGATCTTTTTGCAGACCCATGGTGTGAGCTCAGCCTATGCCGCCAAGATATTCAAGCGCTACGGTGATCGATCGATTGCGGTGGTCAAACAAAATCCCTATCGCCTGGCGACGGACATTTTCGGGATTGGATTCTTGAAGGCTGACAGCATTGCGAAAGAACTCGGATTTTCGGATGACTCCAACGTCAGAGTTGAAGCCGGAGTTATATATACATTGAATCAGCTATCTGAAGAAGGGCATGTATATTTTCTATATGAGCCCCTGGTCGAAAAATGCCGTGAGATTCTGGGTGTCGCCCGTGAACCCATTGTCCGGGCCATCGGCCGCCTCAATGCCGACAGACAGATCATTATCGAAGACATAAATGAAGATGTTGGAGATTTTAAACCAAACAACAAGGCAGTTTATCTGAGCCGGTTTTATCAATGTGAAACCGGTATTGCCAACCGATTGAAGGCGTTGCTTTCCACACCGAAACTGATTCGAGAGGTGGATGCCGCCCGAGCCATCCAGTGGGTCCAGCAGCAGCTTACGTTTGACCTTGCTGAAAATCAGGTGGCGGCCATTCGATGCGCTCTTGCCAATAAAGTCATGGTTATAACCGGAGGACCGGGTACCGGTAAGACGACCATCATTAACGCGATATTAAAAATATTTTCGCAACTCGATATCCAGATAATGCTGGCGGCACCTACCGGAAGAGCTGCCAAACGGATGAGCGAAATGACCGGTCATGAAGCAAAAACCATTCACCGCCTGCTCGAATACAGTCTTCACAGACAGGGATTTCAAAGAAATGAAAAGAACCCCCTTGATTGCGACTTGTTGATTGTTGACGAGGCGTCCATGATCGATACCATTTTGATGTATCACCTCTTAAAAGCGATTCCCGCAACCGCCACCTGCATTCTGGTGGGAGACGTGAACCAATTGCCGTCGGTGGGGGCCGGCAATGTCCTTAACGATATTATCACCTCCGGATCCGTTGCCGTGATCGAGCTGAATGAAATATTCCGTCAGGCCAAAGCCAGCCGTATTATTGTCAACGCGCATAAAATCAATGCAGGCGACCTGCCCTCCTTCGGGCAATCCGAACGCTTCGATCCCAATAATGATTTTTATTTCATCGAGCAGGATGATCCCGAAAAGGTTCTGGGCATTATTTTGGAACTTGCAAACCGGCGGATTCCAAGGCGCTTTGGCTTTGATCCGATCGACGACATTCAGGTGTTAACGCCCATGCATAAAGGTGTGGTTGGAGCGGGTAATCTTAACGATCAGCTCCAGGCGGTATTAAACCCCGGAAATGGTGGAATTGTGCGCGGGGACCGCACCTTTCGGATTAACGATAAGGTCATGCAAATCCGAAACAACTATGACAAGGAGGTTTTCAACGGTGATATCGGCCGCATCACCGATATGCGCCCTGAAGATCGCCAGCTAACGATTTCCTTTGACAGCCGCGGCATTGTCTATGATTTCAACGAGCTGGATGAAATCATTCTGGCCTATGCCGTGTCCGTACACAAATCCCAGGGCTCGGAGTATCCGGTCATCATCTTACCGGTACTCACCCAGCACTATATTTTGCTTCAGCGCAACTTAATATACACCGCTGTGACGCGGGGGCGGAATCTGGTGGTCATGGTGGGAAGCCGCAAAGCACTGGCCATCGGGGTAAACAACAACAAGACCCAGCAACGATTTACCCGGCTCCGCTATCGGTTGATGTAATCCAGCAATTTATTTTTTAGGTTTCTTTTTGGTTTTAAAGAATTTCTCTTTTGTCGCTATATAAAATTCGATCGCCTTGTTTTTGATGATAACCACCAGCGGCGGTTTGATATGTTTGTACCCTTTATCTGTATATACATTGTTAGCACCTTTGGGCGGCGGAGTGTCCGAAACGTGCTTATTGCCCTGGGCATCTGTCCAGTAATATAAGGTTATGCTGGGCTCGAGCGCCTGTTTGCTGGTTTTATCATGCCAGTCCCACCCCAGATATCCGCCAATAGCGACGATAATTACGATGATGATAATTAAAGCTTTTTGCATCTATGGCCGCTTTTCAACTTAAGGTTATGTACCGCAAAAATATAAAAGGGTCGTGTGGTATATTTTAGTGCAGTTGAGTTTTTTTAACAACACCATGTCGCTTGAAGACTGGAAGGCTATATAAGCTCATAGAATACAACTGATAGCTCATATGGGCATATTCATAAGACAAAAGGCTGTGAGCTATGAACTATGAGCTGTTGGTTTTTTCTGGCATCCCAGCCTTACAGCTTCCTATCCTAAAAATTAGGATGCGCCGATCCACGCAAAAATCGCAATTATTGCAAAAAGGATCCATTGAAACAGTTTGATCATAGCATTTGGAATGTTCGAAGTTGAGGCAATGAAAATCTGGGTAATGGCAAAGATGAAATAATTGACGGCAATGAATTTTACCAGCAGTTTATCTGCCGTGCCGAAACTGAATCCCAGCCCAATTGCAATCAGCACAATAAAGGATAAGACCAAGTATACGGAAACGTAATGAAATACGCAATGCATTACTTTTTTGGGTACATCATCAAAATCCGCTGCTAACATGGGTTTTAAAAAAGTTTTGCTGCCGACGGTAAAATGCCCTAAATTGACAAATCCGGCTGCTAGACCCGATATTAATATTATCCAGTTCATAATTATCTCCCCGGGTTTTTGTTAGCGGTTTTTTAACAAATAAATTACGCCAGCGAAAGAAGGTTGTCAAAATCTAATGAAATCCACCAATTTCTGACAGCTTGACACGGCATTTGCATTTGCCTATACTTTCCGGGAACTCACCATTCTCTCAAACCCTATGAACTTAAAATCGGGATTTAGCTGCCTATGAATTTTTCAAACTTAGAAGCCATTTCTCCGGTTGATGGCCGTTATCGAGGAGCGGCTGGCATCCTTGCAGATTATTTTTCCGAAGGTGCTTTAATCAAATACCGGGTGCAGGTCGAGGTCGAATACTTTATCGCATTGTGCCGCCTGCCGCTTCCGTCGCTCAAGAACGTCAGCAAAAAGTCGTTTGAATCTCTACGAGGCATCTATAAAAATTTTTCTCTGGAAGATGCCCGCAAAGTCAAAGAAATTGAAAAAACGACCAATCATGACGTCAAAGCCGTTGAATACTATCTAAAGAAAAAATTTGATGAGCTGGATTTGAATGCCTACAAAGAGTTTATCCACTTCGGTCTGACATCCCAGGATATCAACAACACCGCTTTGCCGCTCTCGCTCAAAGAAGCCTATCTGGAAGTACTAAGGCCGGCTTTTGATGAGGTCATCGATGATCTCCGGGGTAAAGCGCTTGAGTGGAAAGATATCTCAATGCTGGCACGCACCCACGGACAGCCGGCTTCCCCCACCACCATAGGGAAAGAGCTTTATGTCTTTGTCGATCGCCTCATTTCCCAGATCGACCTTTTAGAAACCGTCCCTTTTTCGGGCAAGTTTGGCGGCGCCACCGGCAATTTCAATGCCCATCAGGTCGCCTATCCGGAAATCGATTGGATCGCCTTTGCGGATAACCTGGTCAACAAAACATTGGGTCTTTTGCGTTCCAGGGTGACGACTCAGATTGATCATTATGACAATCTGGCGGCCTTTTGCGACAACCTTAAACGCATCAATACGATCCTCATCGATTTGAACCGGGATATGTGGTCTTACATTTCACTGGACTATTTCAAGCAGAGAATAAAGAAGGGCGAGGTCGGTTCTTCGACCATGCCGCATAAAGTCAACCCCATTGATTTTGAAAACGCAGAAGGCAATCTGGGCGTTGCCAATGCCATATTCGAGCATCTGGCCGGCAAGCTTCCCATTTCAAGACTCCAGAGGGATCTGACGGACTCGACGGTGACCCGCAATATAGGGGTGCCGCTGGCCCATACCCTCGTTGCTTTGAAATCATTGATGCGGGGATTGAAAAAGCTGATTTTAAATGTGGATGTTATTCGAGCTGATCTGCAAAATAACTGGGCCGTTGTGGCAGAAGCCATCCAGACCGTTCTGCGCCGGGAAGGCTATCCGCAGCCTTATGAGGCTTTAAAAACCTTCACCCGCACCCATAAACGAATCGACCAAAAAGCGATTAGCGAATTCATCGCGTCGCTGGATGTTTCCCAAAACATAAAGGATGAATTGCTGCAAATTACACCTGAAAACTATACTGGAATCATTGATTTTTAGCATGTACAGGATGGCGAAATTTACCGTATTGGTTGAAACGCGACCATTTTCCGCCTTTAATCCGGCGCCCATGAATAAATTGAAGAACTCCGGTATGAGAATAATTGATCTCCGGGGGTCGGGGATGGAAGATGACAACTTTATAAAAGCCTTGAAGGTGGCCGATGCCCTTTTGTGCGGCAATGATCTGTATGTAAACAAAGATCTGTTCGAACTGGCACCGAAGATCAAGGTTGTCGCCAAATTGGGCGCCGGTTTGGATACGGTCGATATCGAGGCGGCCTCGCGCCGCGGTGCCATCGTTTTTCACACACCGGGCGCCAATAACCAGGCGGTGGCAGACCACACATTTGCGCTTATTTTAAGCCTGGCTCGCAAAATACCTTATTGCGATCAGAGCATGCGGGAAAAGCGCTGGGAACACACTAAAATCATAGGAGTTGAAATCTGGCAAAAAACCCTTGGCATTATCGGCCTGGGAGCCATCGGCCGCTGCGTGGCTCTGCGGGCCAATGGTTTTCAGATGAAGGTGGTGGCGCATGACCCGTATTGGCCGGAAGAATTTGCCGATCAACAGGGTATCGAACAATTGCCGCTGGATGAACTTTTAAGGGTCGCAGATATCGTTACGATACACGCACCGCTGACGCCGGAAAACAAAGGATTGATTAACGCCCGGGCGTTTAAATTAATGAAATCTACTGCTCTTTTAATCAATACGGCCCGGGGGGCAATTGTCGCCGAATCAGATCTTTATCAGGCTTTGAAAAATGGTGAAATAGGCGGTGCCGGCCTGGATGTGTTTGAGCAGGAACCGCCGACCGCTTCAGCGCTGCTGGAATTGGACAATGTGGTATTGAGTCCCCATACGGCCACCTTTACCCATGATGCCCTACACAATATGAGCATGGGGATCGTGGATCAGCTTATCGACTATTATCAGGGAAAGCGACCCGCGCATCTGGTGAATCCGGAAATCTACAAAAGGCATAAAAAATAATAAAAGGTTTCAGGTATCGGTCAAACAAGCTCATAGCTGGTAGCGCATAGGTCATAGCCTGAGGGCTTGAAAGCTGGGAAGCTGGAATGCTTGAAGGCTCTAATGCTTGCGAGCTTCCAGGCTTTCTGGCCTCCCAGCCTCAAGCCTTTTACCCTGAAGCTAGCAACAGAGCGGTCGTAAGCCTGCTGACAAGACCCCAGATCGCATCCGCAGAAAATACCGCTTCTATCGACCGATCGAACAAAACCGAAATTCTGGGGCCAAATTCCGCGTCGCCCCGCCAGAATAAATAATACACCGGAACCCGTGGAAAAGGGTGCAGCCGATAGGCGGCGTCCGCCATGTCCACCGGGTGACCTTCTAAGCACCTGGCGGCCTCTTTAAATCCTTGCATATCCCGGCCATAGCGTTTAAGAAGGGGCTCGATCTGAAGTGAATGCGGTCCCTGGAAAAAATGGGCCTCTTTGAGATCTTTAACGCCAACAATTTCCTTTCCCAGCGGATACAGCATTTTGACCTTATTCAAATATACCACGGTAACCAGCTCGAGAAGCGGGTCCTGTGTAATTTCCCAGCCCTGGTCTTTCATTCGCTTCAAACAACGCTCATTGAAGTCCACCAGCACGTCTTCATTTAAAAAATGAAAAACCATCTGTCCGGGGGCAACCAGGCTGAACAGGGTCTGGTTGCAAAGGGTGTTAATATCTTTGTTTTGCAGGTCGTCCCAAAAATGCGCCGGTACGTCCACCGGGCTTTTATCGGGCGCAAACGCCGGGGGGAGCTGTTTGCGCCGGCGCTGTTGCATCTGCAGGTATCCCTGGCTGAACGGATAAGGGCCGCGGGTAAAATTATCGCAGGGAAATTGATGACAATCGCGCAGACAGTATTCAATTTGGTTCACTTTGGCACAAGACAGAATGGGGCAGGTATCTCCAAATAATCTTTGCTGTGTGGCCAGCTTTTTTTCGGCTTCCGGACTCTGGCCGGACCCGCAGCTTGAACAGGTGCCCAGCAAGTTCAACTGACATACATCACAATTAATGCCGCAGGCTCCGGTTGGCACGGCTCGAACCTCCAATTTAAAGGTCTATTAGATTATTTCGTATTAACCAAATGTATCAGCTATGAGCTATTTTGCCTTTTCGCCTTGCCCGTCTACTCCCCTTTTTTGAACCCTGAACCTCTGAACCTCTGAAACCTGACACTTCGGACAAATATGCGTGCTGCGCTGGCCGACGATGATTCTCTGGATCTTGGTCTGACATCGCGGGCAGGGCAGGCCGGTTCGCCGAAAAACCTTCAATTCGTCACGGTTGCGTCCCTGATGTTTGGCGACGGAATAAAAGTTGGTTTTACCGGTACCCAATGAGGTCCCAAGATTTCTTAATCCGCGCTTCAGAACTTTAGGAATCGCCCGGTGAAGCGCCCGGATTTCAGATTCGGTTAGCGATGCCGCAATCCGGTGGGGGTGAACCCCTGCCTCCCACAGGGCTTCATCGACATAAATGTTGCCGAGTCCGGCAATAAAGGTCTGATCCAACAGCAGGGGCTTCAGCATACGTTTGCGCGGGCTTAAGTTTCTTGCAAAAATTTTCCGGGTATGACCAGTCGACAGCGGTTCCGGCCCTAACCGGCCTAATATCTTTCCAGCTTCAGAGGTTAAATACAACCGGCCAAATTTACGGGTGTCATGGAAACGCAGCTGTCTTCCGTCTGCAAAGCTTAGAATGACATGTTCATGCTTATTGCGGGGCGAATCGTTAGAAACCAGATGCAGACGGCCTGACATGCGAAGGTGTATGAGCAAATTCTCTCCGTTTTTAAAGTCAAAAACAATAAACTTACCGCGACGCCGGATGGCGGATACGCTTTTGCCCCGGATACGATTACAAAACGCTTTTGCGGATGGTTCCGCGATGGTGCGTGACCAGAATACCTTCGCACCCTTTATGGTCGTGCCTTCAACGCCGGCCGTCTTTAAATCGTTGACAATGGTTTGCACTTCTGGAAGTTCGGGCATGTTCAATCAGGTTTCAGGTTTCGGGTGTCAGGAACCAGTAGTTTTCAGGCGTCAGGTTTCAGGTGTCGGCAAACAGATGACAGAATGCGGAATCAGATAATTCTCGTTTCACCAGATTCGTAATTCTGACACCTGAACACCGACACCTGAAACCTTTCCTTGAATAACGATTGACAATATCAGGCCGTGGCCTATAAAATGGCTCATCTTCGCGGCAACCATATCATAACCCAGCTTGTAAAAAAATGGTCGATTTGTAGAGTGATCATAATTTAATAACAACCTAAGTTGAAACGCTCAATTTAGGAACATCGTTTTAGTGATTTTAATAAGGAGCATACATGGATTTCAGCCTTTCTACGGATCATGAGATTTTGCGCGAATCCGTACGTAGTTTTGCCGAAAATGAGATCAAGCCGGTCGCCAGAGAGCTGGATGAAAAAGAAGAATTTTCCTATGAAACCATGCAGAAAATGGCAGAGCTGGGGCTCTTCGGAATATTTGTTTCCGAAGCATATGGCGGCCAGGCCATGGATTACATCTCTTATGCTATTGCGGTTGAAGAGATCGCCCGGATTGACGGTTCGCATGCCGCCACCGTTGCCGCTGAAAACTCCCTCGGTATCGGCCCTCTTTTTTATTTTGGTAATGAGGAACAAAAAAGGAAATATCTGCCGAAACTTTGCAGCGGGGAGGCTCTATGGGGATTCGGACTAACGGAACCCAATGCAGGCTCAGATGCCAGCAATACCTCAACCACGGCAGTGTTGGACGGCAATGAATGGGTTATCAATGGAAGTAAAATCTTCATAACCAATGCCGCCACCGACATCACGGCCGGCGCAACGGTTTTGGCTCGAACCGGTGTTAGAGATGACGGTAAGCCCGAACTTTCTTGTATCATCGTCGAATCGGGCACCCCGGGATTTACGGCTAAAGAGATGCATGGCAAATTGATGTGGCGCGCGTCAAATACCAGTGAGCTCTATTTTGAAGACTGCCGGGTCCCTAAAGATAATCTTTTGGGTCCCAGAGGTCAGGGATTTCACCAGATGATGAAGACCTTAGATGGCGGACGGTTGTCCATCGGGGCGATGGGCCTCGGCGGTGCACAGGGCTGTTTTGACATGGCCATGAAATACAGTCAGCAGCGCGAGCAATTTGGCCGGGCGATCGCCACCTTCCAGGTAAATGCTTTTAAGCTGGCCGACATGGCCACCGAAATCGAATGCGCCCGGCTCCTGTTATACAAAGCCTGCTGGCTGCATGATAATGACTTGCCTTATGCCAAAGAGGCGGCCATGGCGAAGCTTTATTGCTCCGAGGTTATGTATCGGGCTGCCAACCATGCCGTCCAGCTGCACGGTGGATACGGATTGATGAAAGAGTATGATGTCGAACGGTTTTACAGAGATCAGAAGCTTCTTGAAATTGGTGAAGGGACCTCCGAAGTTCAGCGACTCGTTATTGCAAGGTATCTCGGGGCGAAAGCCTTGTAAGTTGTTTTTCCATTCGATAAATTATGAATCGGTTTAGATAAGGAGATAAAATGCAAGATAAACCCAGAAAACCGCATTTCGATTTTGATTTTTTCGAAGATCTGACCGGGGATATACCGACAGAGACACCCAAGGGTGTGGAAGGTGTCGGCGAGCGCATCCTGAAGATAAGAGAGGAGAAGGACCTTACCCTCGATGAGATATCCAAAATGACCGGTTATGATGTCGAGTTTCTGTCCAAAATTGAAAATAAAGAGATCCAGCCCCAGCTGGGCGCGATGATCAAACTGTCAAAGGCGCTGGACAGCGCTTTCGGCAGGCTGGTATCAGGGGTTGGCGATAAGATCTATTCCATAACCCGCAGAAACGAGCGCCGGACGATTTCGCGTTCTACCTCGAAAAAAGGACCCAAACGAGTTTATACGTATAAAAGCCTTGCACCGGATGTGAAAGGGCGTCACATGGAAGCTTTTCTCGTCCTGCTTGAAGAAGACCCCGAAAAAGAGACCTCGCTGCACGAAGGTGAAGAATTTATATTTGTCCTGGATGGGGAGGTGATTTTAGAAATAGGTGAGGATAAATTTGAGCTTGAGCCGGGGGACAGTGCCTATTATCTATCGACGACAGCCCACCACATCGCCGCTAAAACAGGTAAGGCGACAATCCTGGCGGTAATGTACGAATCCTAATCCTAACCGGATTGGGTGTTCTAAGCCGGGTGCTTCGCACCCGGTTCCACCCGCAACGATTGGGCACTTCGTGCCCTTGTCTTTTCCCGCCTCTGGCGGTAAAATCCAAGCCACCCGCTGTGCGGGTGGTCGTTGGCTCAAATATGTTTCGGAGGCCATGTACCCTATTTGGTGCGTGGCCGATTTTTTTCTGCATATTGGTTTTCTACGGAAATTTGTTATAACATGAATCATATGCTTTTAACGGATCCATTCTTGAAATTCTGATTTTAGGTACTACCCTAATCACGTTGGCGCTTAATTTGATATTACGAATTTTTTTCATACAGCTAATCATCGGAGGGATTGAATATGCGTTTTACCAAGATTATTAAATCCGGTCTGTTGCTGCTGCTGCTGATCGGAAATGTCTGTCTGGCATCGAGCTCACGGGTCGATATTAAACTTGACGTAAAACACTTCCAGCTTCAAAACGGCATGCTGTTTTTAATTGTCGAACGACCGACCACCCCTCAGGTCGCCGCGCGGCTGGCTATCCGTGCGGGTTCGTCCCTGGAAGCAACGGGCAAAACAGGCATTGCACATTTGCTGGAGCACATGATGTTTAAAGGGACCAAAAACTTCGGCACCCTGGACATCGCCAAAGATCAAAAGCTCCAGGAACAGATCGAAGAAGCATATCAAGCGATTCTTGCAGAGCAGCAAAAGCGCAATCCCGACGATAAGCTGATCAGGGAAAAGCGTGCCGAGATGGACAAACTCAGGGCCGAAGTTCAGAAAATATATGTCTCACAGGCATATTCATCTCAGCTCGGTAAAAATGGAGCCGTGAGGGTTAACGCCTTTACGACCAAAGATCAGACCCAGTACATGGCTTCCGTGCCGTCAGACATGCTGGAACAGTGGTTTTCCATCACCAGTGAGCAACTGTTTGAGCCTTCATGGCGGGAATTTTACGTTGAAAAAGACGTGGTTCAACGGGAATGGGCTTTCCGGTACATCAATGATCCCGGTGGTGCTGCATGGCTGGATCTAGATGCTGCGGCCTATACCGCCCATCCCTATCACAATCCCACCATCGGCTGGAAAAGCGACATGGAAAAATACAGTACCCGGGATGCCGTTGAATTTCATAAAAAATACTATACACCCGCAAATACTGTCTGTGTCCTTGTTGGTGACGTTAGTGTAGAAGCGGCTAAAAAATTGGCGCGGATTTACTTTGAGCGCTATCCCTCCGCTGCGCGTGCTACTGAAGCGGTAACCCGGGAACCCATTCAGCAAGGGCCGCGGAAGAGCATACGATTTCTGAAAGGCGCCCGGACGCCGCTGGTCCGCGTCGGATTTCATAGTTCCAAAATGGGGACCCCGGACTTTTATGCGCTGGATGCCATGACAATGGTATTAAGCCATGGTCGCGGCGCCCGCATGACGCACAACATTATTAACAGAGGTCTTGCCGTTGAAGCCTGGGCGTATAATCCGGACAATCGTTACGGCGGCATGGTTATCCTTGGCGGATCGCCCAATGAGCCGCCGGAACTGAAAAACGGTACAGGTCAGGTTAGCGAAGAAGAAAAACGCCGGGCGTATTTGCAGGCCTGCGAAAACCTTGAAAAACTGCTTGTTGACGAAGTTGAAAAATTCAAAAGCGAGCTGGTATCGTCCCGGGAACTTCAACGCATCAAAAAACTCAATCAGCGCGACTTTCTAGATCGGATGCGCAGCAACGAAAGCCTGGCAGGAACACTGGCAACGCTCGAGGTTCAAATCGGCTGGCACTACCTGACAGACTACCTGGAACGAATCGATGCCGTCACCCCGACGGATATCCGCGAGGCGGCCAAGAAATACATTCGCGACGACAATAAAACTACGGTTTACATAATCCCGGGCGGGCGGCCCGAAAATCCGCCCGCCGGATATAGCGAGGTGCGAACCGTAAGCGGCAGTGCCGCCGCCAACGTTAGTTATACATACAGCCCGAAAAACAGATCCGATTTTCCAACCCCGGATGGATGGAAACACCCGCTTTCGTTTAAGCGGGATCCTGAAAAAATTCGATATCCGCAAGCAGAGATATTTGATGTTGAAAAAGTTAAAGTATTTTATCTGCAAGACGTTGAGCTACCCCTGATTGATTTGACGATTTTACTAAAAGTCGGTTCCGTCGATGTGGATGAAACCAAAAGCGGCTTAACCGACATACTCAACAGTTCCCTTGTTCAGGGGGGCACCGAGTCTCTGCCTCCCAATGAATTGGCCCTGGTTCTGGATGAAAATGCAATTCAGCTTGGGGTTTCGATTGAGGAAGAGCAGACGTCGGTTCATCTTTCGGTGATGAAAGATGATTGGGAAAAAGGATTAAACCTTCTGCAGCAAGTTTTAACGCAACCCGGCTTCGACCCGGATTTGCTCCGGGTCGTAAAAAATAAGGAACTGATTTCGCTTCAAAGACAGGGCGAAGATGCGCAGTCGGTGGCCATGCGGGAAAGCAAAATCTGGCATTTCAAAGATCACCCATACGGCCGGGACCCGCTCGACGGTTTGCAGACAATCCCCGCTGTTACCCGGGAGGATTTAAAGCGGTTTATGAAGAAATATTTTGTTCCGGCAAACATGACCGTGGCGATCGCCGGTGATATCAAAAAAGAGGACATTATTACCGGTCTGAAGACATTCTTGAGAGCTTTCCCGCAGACGCAAGCGCCTAAACGCAATTTAAAAGATCCGGTTGGCACCGCTCCGGTTCTGGCGCTTATAAACAAACCCGGACAGGTTCAATCCCAGATCATATTAAACCTGCCGGGTATAAAACGAACCCATCCGGATTACTGGAAAGCTGGCCTTTTGATGAATATATTCGGCGGCAACGACTCTTTGATGTATAAACGCCTGCGGGATGATCTGGGACTGGTTTATTCGGCAGGTTTTTATCAAACTTATAAATGGAGAGCCGGTTTGCTTTTAGGCTATATCGGGTGCAAGGGGGATCAGACCGGGGCTGCAATTACGGAGACTTTACAGATTATGAATGCGCTACGCAATGCGATTCCAGAAAGGGAGCTTGAATTAAAGCGGCTCGATGCGTTAAACAGCTTTGTATTTAACGTGGATACCAAAGCCGAGCTGGTGGACGTCTATGGTCGTTACCATTTACGTAAAGAACCGCTCGACACCCTTGAAAGAATTCAGGACGCTTTTATCGGAGCCACCAAAGAAGACCTTCACCGACTTGCGATAGCGCTTTTAGATCTCCAGAAAATTCAAATCTTTGTGGTCGGGGATAAGAACTTCAAGGTACAATCCCAAAGCGGCAAAGAGATCACCATGGAGGAAGATCTCATGGCCCTATCCACAAAATACGGCTTGCCATACCGGGAAATAAAGTTGCGGTAGGATCGGCGATAGGATTACGGAAGTAATATTCTTTGTCATTTGATTATTGATGATTACCCTAATTGCGGCTAAAATGCTCCACAATTTCCCTTGCCTTTTCTTTCCCCTCGCCGAAAACAGCCTGGGGATATGTAAACCATTGAAAGGAGAAAATGAATCCTATGAAAACGAAACGATCTAAAACCGCCGGTAAAGTATTCAATGCAATTTATTTGTCTGTCTTTATGGTTCTTGTGTTTTCTATCGGCCACACGGCAACGGGTGATGCTGATACGGCCAAGAAGATTGACGCCGGCGCTGACGAAGTCCTGGAGCGATTTTACAAGCAGGTCAAAGACGCAAAGGAGATTACCCGTAATGCAAAGGCACTGCTCATTATGCCGAAAGTCGTCAAGGCCGGACTGATTGTCGGCGGTGAATACGGCCGCGGTGCGTTAAGAATTAATGGCAAAACCGTCGACTATTACAACGTGGTGTCCGGTTCCTTTGGTGCCCAGATCGGCGCGGAAGCCAAAGACTGGGTGATAGCGTTTATGACCGATGCGGCTTTAAAAAAATTCAGAGAAAGCAAAGGCTGGGAAGCCGGTGTCGACGGTAACGTGGCGCTCATCACAGTGGGTGGAGGCGATAGCGGTTCAACGCGGAACGCAAAGGGTGATATCATTGGCTTTGTGTTCGACGTCAAAGGACTGATGGCAGACGTATCTTTCAAGGGCGCAAAATTTACGAAACTCGATATGTCTAAGTAATCGGCGGTTTTTATCATTTTTGTGCTGGGGTATTCGATTAAAACATGTTTTCGAAAAGTCTCATTTTTTATTCGAGGGTAATCTGTTTCGATCTGTTTTCAAACCGGATGCAAAAAGCGCGATAGGAGATTATTGTGAGATTAGTTACCCGATCAGATTTTGACGGCTCGGTGTGTACGGCAATTCTGGAAGAGTTGGGACTTATCGATGATATTCTTTATGTTCATCCCAAAGATATGCAGGATAATAAAATTGAAGTAACCGCAAATGATATTCTTGCGAATATACCGTTCGTTAAAGGTTGTGGGTTGTGGTTTGACCATCATTCCAGCGAGCATGAGCGTTTGCAACTGGAAGGGAAATTTAAAGGTGCCAGCAAAAAGGCTCCCAGCGCGGCTCAGGTCGTTTACGATTACTATAAAAAGGTTAAATCTTATGCCGGCAAGCTAAGGAAGTTTGAAGACTTAATTCAAATTGTCGGTAAAGCCGATTCAGCCCAATTTACCAAAGAGGATATTCTTGATCCGAAGGGATGGATTATGCTCGCCTTTATTGCCGATCCGCGCACCGGTCTGGGCTTCAAGCGCAACTTTACCATTAGCAACTTTGATCTCATGAAGCAGCTGCCGCAATTGTTGCGCATCAAAACGGTAGAAGAAATTTTAAGTTTACCCGACTTCCAGGAACGGGTGCAATTGTATCATGAAGAAAATAAAAAATATGAAGAACTGCTCATGAAATCGGCCAGGACCCAAGGGGATGCAATTGTTATTGATCTGCGTGAATATGAGGCGATTCCCGTAGGCAACCGATTTTTGGAATATGTTTTATATCCCGAGCAAAATATATCTATCCGGATCGCCAATGGTAAAAATAAAGCGTTTGCGATGATATCCGTGGGCAACAGCATCATTAACAATACATCTCGAGTCAATGTGGGCTCCATGACCCTCAAATATGGCGGCGGCGGACACGAAAGAGTCGGCACCTGCCAGGTTCCCTATGAAGACGTAGACACGGTCGTTGCCGAAATGCTTGATGTGATTAACGCGTCTTAAAAAAAGTGCCTAAAATGCCTCCAAAAAAGTGCGCTAAAGTTAGAAGTGAACTAAAGTGCCTAAAGTTAAGGAATACTGTCATTTTATTAAAAAAGATGGAGCAAAGCGACACCATAACTTTAGGCACTTTAGCTCATTTTAGGCATTAGAGGCACTTTCTTTTAACTTGTATTTACTCGGATGCATTTTTGAGTCAGATCCCATGATTGTATCCACCCACCAGCCCTACTTCTCTCCATTTCCAGGATTCTTTTATAAGGCGTATTTATCGGAGGTGTTTGTTATTCTCGATACCGTACAGTTTCCCCGGGGCACCACCTGGATCAGCCGCAATCGCTTTAAAAACGATCAGGGGACATTGTGGCTGACGATTCCGGTATGGAAAAAGGGATTGGGGTTGCAGCGCATCCACACCGTCAGGATCTGTCATGAGTTCCGCTGGGCAGCGAAACATCTTGCAAGCCTCAAATCTGCCTATGCAAAGGCACCGTATTTTGCCGATCATTTGCCATTTCTTGAAGAAGCATATCTGGCGAGATTCGAAAAACTCCTTGACCTGAACCTAACGATTATCCGTTACTTGTTCCGGGAGCTTAAAATTAATACCGAGATCAAATTATTGTCGGAATTGGGGATTGAGACAACCGGCAATCAAGGGCTGGTTGATATCTGTAAATACCTGGGCGCTTCAACTTACCTGGCGCAACATGCCGCAGAAAAATATCTTGATGGGGCACTGTTCCAGCGAAAAGACACCGTACTTAAATTCTTCAAACCACGTGCCTGCGTTTATCCGCAGTTATGGGGTCGCTTTATCCCCGATCTGTCGGTTTTTGATCTGCTCTTTAATTGCGGACCCAAGGCGCATGAAATCTTAATCTCCGGATCATCGCAAAATTTCGAATCAATCAGTTAAGGTTGGATCTTTTTGACCTAAGTCAAATAACTGTTCATGCAGCTGTATTAAACATAAAATTGGCTTAAATGTCTATTCCGGAAGGAAACGACATGAAGGTAACTGACATCTTAATCCGAGAACATGGCTTAATCTTACGAGCCCTTGAAAATTTGGCAGAGGCGCGGGATCAAATTGAAAAGGGACTGCCACCTCCTAAAGAATTTTTCGAAAAGGCCTTATGGTTTCTGAGCGAATTTGCGGATAAATTTCATCATTTCAAGGAAGAATACTTAATGTTTGGTCTCTTGGCCCTTAAATCGGAAGGGGCTCTTGACGGCCCCATCGGGACTTTGCGGTATCAACATGATAGATGCAGAAAATGTATTAACGAGATGACCCGGTCTCTCAACGGGTATGCGGATAGTGATGATATAGCAACCACAAGCCTGCTGGAAAACCTGGCTGCTTATGTATCGCTGTTGCGAAGACACATACATGAAGAGGATCGCAAATTTTTTCAAATGGCTTTAAAAGAACTGTCAAAAGAAGAGGAAGAGATTCTAATGAAGCAATTTAAGAAGGAAGGTGAAAAGATGGGTGATCAGAAGTTTTATGACAAATGCCGTAATCTGATTGATGAGATGGACGCCCTGCTCAACAGGTGATTAAAAGTGGTCTCAAAACCCCATCTCACCGTATTTTATCTTTCTTGGTTCTATTCTGATATAACGCATACAAGAGTTCACCGCGACAAATCATTTCAAATCATCTTCCTTTGCAAGTGCCGCCGCCAGGTGGATATTGTACACTCAGATACATCTGAATCGTCCAAAACGGCCGGGGAACGGTAAAAAGGGTGTCTTCTAAGAAACGAAATTGCTGGGAGTATATGAGATGCGGGCGGGAGTTTGGCGGAGCCAATGCTGCCGAACTGGGCGTTTGCCCGGCAGCCGCTGATGACTCCTATGATGGCATCAATTGTGGCAAGAATGCGGGTCGATTTTGCTGGGCAGTAGCGGGCACGTTTTGCGGCGGAACCGTTCAAGGCACATTTGCGGATAAGCGCGAATCGTGTCTGAGCTGCGGATTTTTCAATACCGTGCGAGCTGAAGAAGGCACGGCCAATTTGCGCACCAAATTTTTACGTTTCGTTTTCGAGGATGACGACAGTCCCCTGTTCAAAGACATGACGTATCAATATATTGAAGCCGGTCAACGCTTTATCACTCAAGGACAGGAGGGAGAAGCGGCCTATATCATCCAGCGGGGCTCGTGCCAGTTGATCGTGGAAAAAGACGGCGAATTTCACCCCGTGGGTCACCGCGGAGAAGGTGATGTTGTCGGTGTGATGGCAATTTTAACCGGCGAGCCGCGCGGGGCCCATGTCGAAGCCGAAACGGATATGGAGGTATGGGTTTTAAAGCGGGAGCAATTCGAACATATCTCGAAGGAACAACCCGGGTTATTTGGCTTCCTTACAGAACTGGTAACCGATCGTTTTGATTCCCGAAGACCGATTGCGGACCGCACCATCGGTAAATATATCGCCACCGATATTATCGGTCGGGGCGGATTTAGCATTATCTATAAAGGCATGCATCTGGATCTGAATATGCCCGTGGCCATAAAAATGATGAGACACGACCTAGCCATGGATAGCGACTATCTGAGTAATTTTCGAAATGAGGCCAAAACCATTGCAGGTTTGAATCATGAAAATATCATTAAGATCTACGATGTCGAAGAGCGTTTCCGGACTGTTTTTATCGTTATGGAGTTTCTGGAGGGCGAATCTTTAAATGCGATGGTCGGGCGTCTTAAAACCATTCCGCCGGCTTTGGCCGTCAAACTTTTACTCCAAATTTGTTCCGGCCTTCAACACGTCCACCAACGCGGGATCATCCACCGTGATATCAATTCGTCCAATGTGCTTATCCATCGGGATGATCGATTGACAATTCTGGACTTCGGACTTGCCGCTCCAATCGGTGCCAGAGATTTCAGTTCGCTGGGTACGATTGCGTATATGGCTCCGGAACAAATCGAAGGGGACCCGATGGATCAAAGGACAGACATCTATGCGATGGGGATTATGGCATTTGAAATGGTTGCAGGGCGCAGGCCGTTTCCTGAAGAGGATGCTCAGGCCTTGGCGGATATGCATCTGACCCATGATATTCCAAATCCGGCGGCAACTGTTCCGAATCTGCCCCAAGACCTGCAACGGTTTATTACCAAAGCCTGCCGGCGTGATCCTGATTGTCGTTATAGGGGTGTGGATGAGGCTCTGACAGACCTCCGACAAATTGCCAAAAAAACGGGCTAAAAGTTATTGCCAAATGATAACTGCCGGCCGGCCTTTCTTTGCGGAAAACGACGTTTTATAAAAATTTCCAGATCGTTTAATAAATCGATCTGATTTTTGTCCAGACGGGCTGTATCTCTGAGATCTTTGATCTCTAACAGGGCTTTCGACGGCGTCAGCCGGCGCTCCCCCTTAAAATCCGTTATGGCGTCATCCCTGTCGGCTGGATTGACCCGACGCATGTAAGCTTCAAATTCTCCGGCAATATTTTCAGGCAGGTTTTTGGGATAATTTCTGCATAGCAGTCGTATCGCTAATATTCGAGCATCTTTACTTGATAGGCGATCGATAATCTTCTGTTTTTCTTCTAACGGCGCTTTTTGAAACCGAGCGAATAATTTTTCATCCGGACGCGGGAAAAAGCCAATTTGATAAAGGGCTGCCTCGGGATCCAAATTCGGAATAAATGGATAGGTATAATTTCGGTGATGGTTAACAATATCCTGAAATCTTGTCGGGTTCGACTCTAACCATTGCAGATTTTCTGAAACGATGGCTTTGCGTTCAGCACTCAAATATTTCCAATATCGCCGGTGGGGAGGTAACACAATGCCGGGCTCCCCGTATCGTTTGCGTATAATCCATGTGGATTCATCAATCGACCCGGCCTTGGTGTCTCTAAGGGCCGGCAAATCGAGTCGAAGCCACAGAGTTTGATTCGGATAGGGTATGGAGGTTCCGACAGACAGCACGGGTACCTGATACTTTTGGCTGGGACCGTATTCACTGCCGATCATCAATCCTTTGCGGTGTTCGCCCAGAGCGCTTTCAAAGGAGGGGGGTATTTCTTCGATGCGATGCGCATCCGTGCCTTTTTCAAAATAGCCCAACAGATAGCCCCACATCTTTTTGTCTGCAAAAAGCCTCCGGGCGAGCTCCATCGTGGCTCGCACGTCAGCGGCCGCATCATGGGACGGTCCGGCGGTCAGCTGGTTGGCTTCACGGAGATGCTCAAGTTTGAGGGACGGTTTTCCGTTAATCTGCGGCCAGGTGATGACCTCTCGTCTATAAAGCCAGAAGATGACTGCCATAGGGAGTAAATCCATTCTGCCGCAGCCATGCTGGTACTGATGCGTGTAAGGGGGCAGCAGGTTGCGATGAAAGGAAAATCGCAGGAATGCATCATCAAAGCCCAGGGTGTTATATCCCAGACTGATCGTACCGGGCTGATTCATTAATTGGTGGATTTCGCGGATCGCCTCAAATTCACACAGTCCGCTGGTCAAATCTTCAATTGACATACGGTTGGTTATGATTGCACTTGGAGATGGAATCACATCCGGGCGCAACCGAACCTTAATGTTGTAGCGATCAATTTCATTAAGCTGCCTGTCCGTCCGAATAGCCGCGAACTGCAAAATCTGGTCAAAAGCTTTATTCAGACCGGTCGTTTCGATGTCGTAGAACAGATACGTTTTTTTCATTGCATGCCGGGTCCCGGGATCGTGAATGGTTACCATCTTTAAAGCAAAAACCGGGATGTAAGTCCAGCCTGTTCGACAAAAGGCATTTGAAATTTATTGTTTGCTATTGCGGCTGTCCGGGTCATGTGTATTGAATTCTTAACGTTTTGGGGAGTAAGGCCCAATGAAAGCTGGAGCGGTTGAAGGGGGACGGCGCTGTGGCAGTCATGCACGGGCAGAGGCAAGAGCCAGGTCCTTCCGTCGGGTGCCTGGCATTATATCGTGGTTATCGTTAAATCGTTGGCCTGATAACCGAATTCAGCTAAAAGACTGCGGGAGGTTTTTACGATTTCATCGGGACCGAGTTTGGTTTCGACGTAAATATTGGTCCCCTTAATTTTTTCGGGGATGCGCAATTGATCAGAGTAACGCGAAAAATAGGTGTTGTCCTCTCCTGAAATCCAGAGTACTTTTTCAAAATCCTTGGAGTGGATTAAGGCAAAATATTCACACAGACTGATCAACATGTCCTCCCAGTTGCGGACCGGGCAGGTCTTACCGTTAAATGCGTAGGATTTGACTTCTTTGTCGATGTAGCTTTCTGCTTTTTTAACAGGCTTTTGGGAGGGAGCAAGTGAGAAGCGCGGTGTCGGTCGATCCTCTATTTTGGAGACTTCGATGATTTTTGGAGGTGGTGATGCACTGGCGGACGGACGCTTGGTGATTAACCATTTGTCTAAATTCTTCTCCAGAAAGCGTTCAATTATCTTCGCCTCGACTTTGTAACCGCAGATTTTTTCAGTGGTTTCCCTTAATAATTCGACAAAAATCATATTCGGCTGGGAAATAATTTTATTCCAGGCTTCGGGAATAATATCGGAAGCCATCTTTTGCTTTTTATTTTGGTTAAGCGCTTTGGCCGTTTTTAATGCTTGACCCTTGGCGACCTTATCTTTGCTCAGCAGGTCTATCAATTGAGGAACAAAAACATCCGCCTCCTGTTTTAATAGATCTATCGAATAGAACCATTTTTCCTGTGAACTTCCGGTAGCGGCTGTCAGATAAAACCACCAAATGATACCGTTGGTCAGGATTGAAACGTTAACGCCTTCCCGCGAGGCAAAACCGAGCAGTGACTTTTGATAATTATCCAATTTTTCATTGATACGTTTGACCTCTATGAAAACTTTGTTCGAATTCTTAATCCGCAAGGCGTAAGAGACGCTGGAGGAATTGACGGCGTAATCCGGCATGACCTCTTCGACGTTAAAGATATCCCAGTCTAAAAACGATAGTAATCTTAGAACCACCGCCTGTTTTGTAGAAGCCTCATCAAATGTATCAAGTTTCTTGTTTGATTTCAGATCCTTGATAAAGGTGTCGATCTGTTTTTTCATGCTGCCCTCAAATGTAAAGAAATTAAGCATCCTTAAGTTCCTATAACCAACCGACCGGTCGCGAACCCTTTGGATATATAGTCCTATATCGGCCCGGGAAAGGCCATACTTAAGTTTTTTTAACTAAAGTTTATAGAATAAGCGGCCGATAAATCTCAGGAAGCGGATGATCATCGGATTAAAAATTAAACCCGGGAAAACCAATTATGAAGATCAAATTTCTGTTGTTTAGTGCGATTCTTTTCTTATTGTTGGGATGGAATTCAAAAGACGGTGTCTTATTTTTTTTCTTTGCGGTTCATCTTTTTACGCTATCCCTCGGTGTCATCCTTTTCAAATTTGAAAAAAAGCTGCAGATTACGTCCACCCTTGAAACCGCCCCTGAATCTGATCCTTCGGAATCATAGAAACAGGCAAATCCGCAACCTGGAAGAAATATTCCGATCACCGATGTTCCCCAGCCTATTTTCTTCCGAATACCAAAACCAGACTCAACTTCGACCGATATAAAACCTTTCGCTCCAGAAAGAGTTGACACAGTTTGAAGACTTGCATAACTATTTAAAAATATAGACTTATATATGGATTAATAGGAATGTAGCCGGAATGGATTCGTTGCTTGACAATCCGGCGAACTTATGTCTTCTTTGGGGTTACAATCTATTGATATTAAAGAATTCGCTTAAACCTGCTAGTCACTTAATGCATCCTAAGGAAGACAACCCGCCCCATATACAATATAAATCGTTGGTGCTTCCAACTACAATCAGCTGCAATTGCTGAATGTTAGATTCCGCTGACAGACACCAACTTTTTATTGTCCGATGAGAGGCTGCCAGATGAAAAATCTTTTAATCTTTATTCTAGTCGTTTTTATGAATATTCTGATGTTGCTATCCTGTGGTGGCGGGGGTTCTCCAAACGAGTTTGCAGGGGACCGCGCTAAAAACGCGCCCGAACTTACAGATGTTGATCCGGAACCGAATGATCGTTCGGTGTTGGTCGGATCGGGCATCACCGCCACCTTTGATCAAAACATGAACCCGGCCACGGCCGCTAATTTTGTTGTGTACGGATCTTTGACCGGCAAACTGGCCGGTGTTTATTCCGGTGGCGGGTCGGACAGCCTGCGTTTCGACCCCGATGCTGGAGCTGATTTCAAAATCGGTGAAGAAATCGAAGTTATTTTAACCGATTTGCTGATCTCAACAGATGATCTTTTCCTGGAATCACCGTTCGTTTATCGCTTCCGAGCAGAAGTCCGCGGCGCCAGCGGCGACTTCGCGGCAGC
>WOR8_10000229_pt1 | contig 57788 bp, 55 predicted proteins | sample DeeMarSeWOR38_10_FD_19890 | JGI IMG/M metagenome (IMG submission 19890)
CTAATTTTGTATATCGCTATGACTGACTAAACCAATTAAAAATGACTAAAATTGAAAATCTAAAAAAGGTAACCCTCCGTCTGGAAGCCGGGACCACGCCCGGCAATATGAATCCCAGCCTGCCCTCCCCCGAGTTTGAATTCATATTCGGTATCGGCCCCGGCGGCATGTGTCCCTTCGAATACCAATTGGCAAATAGAACCGCCGGTGAACAGGTTTCAATGTCGTTAAAAAAAGAAGAAACGCATCGGATGTTTGAGCATCTGCATCCACCCTTCATGCGTCTTTTCGAGAAGCAGGATTTTCTTTATCTGAAAATACAAATTCTGAAGATTGAACAGCCGGACAACAGGGAAGTCATCAAGGCATTGGCCGACACGGCATCACATGATCATAATTGTGGTTGCGGCTGCGGCTACTGATGTGCTCCGGCTTCAATTATTTATTGACCCCAGACAAACAGAAGTTATATTTCAACAAGATCTATTTAAACTGAAAAAATTTTTCTTAACCTACCAAATACATTATCATTTTTTGATCGGGGTAGAATTTCGATCAAATCGATACGAACTGTAATTCATACCAGGAAGGCGCGTTTTTACAAATAAACCCAGCCATCCGGAAAGGAGGAGGAAGATGTTTAAGGAATTCAAAGAATTTGCAATGAGGGGGAATGTCGTTGACATGGCCGTGGGCATTATTATCGGTGCCGCCTTCGGTTCGATCGTCAAGTCACTGGTTGATGATGTTATCATGCCACCAATTGGCCTTTTACTCGGCAATGTTGATTTTTCCAATCTTTTCGCTGTCATTAAACAGGGTTCTGTTGCCGGTTCTTTTGCCACAGTGGCGGAGGCTCAGAAAGCGGGAGCCGTCACGATCAATTACGGTATGTTTATCAACACGATAATTAGCTTCCTGATCGTCGCCTTTGCTGTTTTTCTCCTTATCAAGGGTATAAACTCACTAAAAAGGCAAGAAGAGGCACCGCCGGAGGCGCCGACAACCAAAGAATGCCCGCACTGCTTCTCAGAAATATCAATCAAAGCGACCCGATGCGCTTTTTGTGCCGCAGATATACCGTCGTCTTAGAGTAATGCGGATCTTTAACGGCGAATCTGAAGATCGAGCATTTTTCGATTTAAATAATTTCTTGGACAAAAACCGGGGATGGCCCTGGTTCTGCGTACCGGGCCATCTCTGCATTCTTTTCGAACAGAAATAAATCCGCCCGAACTTTTAAGCGTTCCATAAAACCTCGAACGCTTAGGGCCTGCCTTCATCCATAAATCAAAAATCTAATGAAACAAAAATGTCATCGAACGCAACCGGGGATTAAAGGATATTTTAGACTTTAAGAAAACATAATGTAATATGAAATTCGCCACTGGATCGTTAGCCATCATTTTATCCATTTTCATTCCTGCAGTCGCAATTAAAGCGCAGCAAAAAAACCCCGCCCCATATGCCAAGCAGGATATGGGTTGGCAGCAGCTGGCCAAAGGGCTTGAATTGGGCACGTTTGCTGCGCCCCAATCAGCTGAGGTGGGCGACTCGCTGGTGCGGGTGCTGCGAATCGACCCTAAATATTACCGGCTCCGGCTGCTCAATGCCTCGGCTGCCGAAAACGGGGTTCCCTTAACACCCAAACAATGGTGCCGCCAAAAGGGATTAATCGCCGCGATTAACCCCAGCATGTTTCAGACAGACTACAAAACCAGCGTGTCCCTCATGCGCACCAGGACCCACATCAATAACCCCAGACTATCAAAAGATATGACAATTTTTGCATTTAACAGGCAGAGCGGCGATGTCCCCCGGGCAAAAATTATTGATCGTCAATGCGAAGATTTCCAATTCTGGAAGCAAAAGTACGGGACCCTGGTGCAGAGCATACGTATGCTGTCATGCACAGGAAAAAATGTCTGGAAGCAGCAGCAACGAAGATGGAGTACAGCCGCTATTGGCATCGATAGACAGAGTAATATCTTGTTCATTCACGTGCGATCCTGGTACAGCACACACGATCTGATCAATATCCTCAAGAAACTTCCGCTCAATGTCTCGCGCGCCATGTATACCGAGGGCGGCCCCCAGGCGCAGCTATACATAAACTTAGGCAATAAAGAACTGGAGTTTGCCGGAAGTTATGAGACAAACCCGAATAATGCCAATACAGGCGCGATGTCCTGGCCCCTGCCGAATGTGGTGGGGATATCAAAGAGATAGCTTCTGGTATTTCTACAATACGCCTTTTATCTTTCGTACCATTTCCTTGACGTGTCAAATGCGGTAAAATGCTGTAAAATATGAAAAAAATTGAGGTTTGTATGTTGACATTGAATTTCTTTATTCGCTATGTTGCAGCAGGTTTTCAGATGGTTTTCAATACAGACCATCAGAAGGGAGCAAAATTATGATTAACTGGATTAGAAGCTTTTTATTACTTCTTATTCTATCCGTTTCGCTTGTTTCCCAACCGGCCGTCGTTTCTGGAAAAGAACAGCAGACTTCAAAGCCGGTCACGTTAAAGGTGTTTTTGGCACCCTTTCTTTCATTCGGACCTTTTTTTATGGCTATAGAAGAAGGCTTTTTCGCCGAGCAGGGATTCCAGATTGAATTTGTGAAGGTCTCGGAGGCCATGGCCCTCCAGGCAATGGCTCGGGGGGAAATCGACGTGTGGGCGGGCATTTATACCGCGGGCTATTTGAATGCGATTAGCCGGGGAGCCAATATTCGCGTGGTGGCCGAAAAAGGTCATTTTGCCCCAGCCGGCTGTCCCTCTTTCGGACTGATCGCCAGAAAAGATATAGCGGAATCCGCAACCCAACCGGAAAAACAGCTGATGAAGGGCCGCCGTTTCGATGTGAAAATCAGATCATTTGAGGAATACTTTCTGGACAAGCTCCTCAGCCAGGTGGGTTTAAAGCCGGATGAAATTGAGAAAATCGTTGTGCCACCCCCCGCGCAAATGGGCGCCCTGGCAAAACGCCGAATCGACTTCATGGTTACCACCGAACCCTGGCTTACCCGTATTATAAGCGCCGGACACGGAATTCTCTGGCGACGTGTTCAGGAAGTAATTCCTGACTTTGATTACGCATTTGTACGGTACGGTCCCAGCATTTTAGAAAAAAACCCTGAGGCCGGACGGCGATTTATGGTCGCATATCTTAAGGGTGTCCGCCAATATAATCAGGGTAAAACCGACCGTAATTTAGAAATTATGGCCAAGCATACCCGCTTGGATAACGATCTTCTTCGTACCGCCTGTTGGGCCCAAATACGCAATACCGGCCAGATTAATCCTCAAAGCAAGATTGATTTTCAGGACTGGGCCCTGGCAGCAGGATTATTGGATAATAAGATGCCGCTGGAAAAAATGTGGGACCCGCGCTTTGTGGAATATGCCAACAAGGTCTTGAAGTCGGGACAGTGAGATTCGCCCGATAAAAGCCGCATGGCGCATTTTATTCTAACGAATCAGAATCATGGAGCTTTCTATTCAAACTCGTTACCGGCAAAAAAATGTTAACCGTCCGGGCTCTTGACATTGATTTAACCCGTAATTATTTCACCAGAAGGTTGCGCTTCATTTTTTATCAGAAATCTGTTGCTATTATACAAACCTTCTTCTATTAACTTTATAATAGATAGATGTGATTAAAATCTCTAACTTTTCTCACGACTCACCCCGGCAGGTATTTAACTGCAAAGTTTAACGCACGAATATGCCAAAAGCTACCGATCAATATAACCTGCATATCGTAAATCCGGCCCTTGCGAAGGAGTGGCATCCGGCCCGAAACGGGGATTTAAATCCGAGGAATGTTACCCCGGGCTCCGGAAAAAAAGTGTGGTGGATTTGCGCAGATGGGCATGAATGGGAAGCGGCCATATATAGCCGAAACAGAGGCAGCGGTTGTCCTTTTTGCAATAAGCCTGCGCCGGCCGATCCCGGTGATCTGTTAATAACCGATACGGACCTTGTCAAAGAATGGCACCTCACCAAAAACAGCGGCTTGAACTTAAGGAATTTACCGCCGGGTTTTAACCAAAAAGTGTGGTGGATTTGCGAGGAAGGCCATGAATGGGAAGCCTCGGTCAAAAGCAGAATGAAGGGTAACCATTGTCCGGACTGCAACAAATATTTAATAGTAAAAAGACCATCAAGGATTAAAAGAAGTGGCCGGTTTGAGGAAAAAATCGACACCATCGAAACCGGCATTACGCAATTCGATGATCGTTTGAAATCATCCGAATCTCAATTGAGCGCGGCAACCGGATTTAGAAAAAGCAGGCGCTTTAGGCATAATGCCACGGTCATACTGGAAGAAGCGAAATCGGGCGCGTTGAGTTATGCCCAAACGAAGGACTTTAGCAACGATGGAATGTTATTAGAATCAGAAGTTGCTTTCAAACCCGGAACCCGAATCAACATTCAATTTAATAACCCGCCTTTTAAGTCCAACCTAAATATTTATAAGTCGACCGTAAAATGGTGCAAGGAATTGGCGGATGATGAGTCTGTTCTTACGTATGGAATTGGTATAAAGTTTATTTAAAAAACCAATCACCTTACGCCCTTCCGCATGGGCTTTAAGCCAGACGATGCATCACAGGTGTATTTTATCCGTCACGAAACGGCCGGATGGTCATACAGTCTGGCAGGCGCTAGAAGTGTTTTCAAAACCCCATCTCATCATTATTATGAATTGCAATTGAAATCCAATGTTGGAAGCCCTAATTTGTACTAAAGTTTAGCCGGTTGGACCCGATATCATACATATAAGAGGAAACTTACATGATGGATTTCATCTCTAAAAGCCTTTTTTTGATTTCGGAAATCGGCGTCATCGTCGTAATGATCATTATAATTATAAGGGAGCGACGAAAAAGAAAAGCGAGCGAAAATAAAATCAAGCATCACAGTGGCGGAGGTGTAAACCCAAGCCAGCATACATTATACCTTGATTGAGCGCTTTTCAGATAGCCTTAAGGCTCATCGGTTAGAAAATAGTAACACAGGAAGGCAGCGTCGTGAAAGCGCTGCCTTTTTTATTCCCTTTTGTAGCAGAATTCTTTCCAGGCCATCATTTTTTGCTATTTTCATAAGATTTCGATATAATTCTATTTATTTAACATTGTGACAGAAGTCTAAATTAACGGTCAATTATGAAGTGCCCCAAATGCGGCTTTGAACAAACCGATCAAGGTGTGGAATGCCTAAAATGCGGTGTTGTTTTTGATAAATATTTAAAACTTCAAAAGAATAAGCCTGCTTTAACTTTTGTTGCAACTCAACCGGCAGCAAATCCGAAACAACTACCCGGATTTATAAAAAATTTGTTTTTTTATGTTAAGCCCGAATCCAATCCTCTTATTTTTGGCGGACGGGTGCTGGTCTTTGTCACTATTTGTATATGGGGCTTAAAGTTTATTCTGACGCCACCGGAGCCCAATTATGTAATGGATTCTTTCTGGCATCTTGTCAACCTTCCTTTCCATGAAGCCGGACACATCTTTTTCCGACCTTTCGGAAGATTTATGACTTCTCTTGGCGGCAGTCTAGGACAATTGTTAATGCCGCTGGTATGTTTTGTGGTGTTTTTGTTTAAAACCAGAGACACATTCGCGGCCGCATTTGCCCTGTGGTGGTTCGGGCAAAATTTTATGGACCTGGCGCCCTATATTAATGATGCCAGATCTCTCACCCTGCCGCTTCTGGGTGGCAATACAGGCAAAACGTCACCCTATGGGTTTCACGATTGGGAATTTATACTTCATGAATTGCGTTTGTCCAACTATGATCATGCCCTGGCCCATATTGCTGATAAGCTGGGCACGGTTTTAATGATATGCGCTCTTGTATGGGGAGGATATTTGCTCTATAAGCAATACCAGAATATAAAATACAGAAAGGGCTTGAAATGAGAAGGCCGATCCTATTTTTCATCTTAACAGCTTTGGGCGTGGCATTATCGGCGTGTTCGGGCACGATGAAGGGCGTCGATAGATATAGTGGTGCACGGGTTTTCCTTGAATACGAAGAAGAAAAATTCGGGTCAGCGCAACTCAAGATACAGATGCCGGATGGGGAGCTATTTATAGGCAAGCTCATGGAAGAGCCAACCGCGGCAAATATGAACGCACCTTCAGGCAAAGGATACCCGGCCGTTGATCAATTTCGAGGAAACACTGAGGCCTTTTTGTTTGGAGACAGAGGAAACAGAATGAAATGTAAATTTAGACTATCCGATACCATTGTCGGATTTAAAAGCGGTGGCTTCGGGCTGTGTGAAACCTCCAATGGCCGTGTGGTTGATATTTATACAAGATAAACACGCGTCCACCTGAAGTGGATTCGTGTTTATCGGTTGAGCCGGTTAAAAAGATTAGAATCTGACAGTATACCTTTTATACGGGCTCAACGGGCAAACCGGCCAATCTAATAATGTAATCTGCTATTTCGGGGACCGCATTGAATTCAAAATATTTAGCATCTGCAAATTATTCGCCGGAATACAAAAAATGAAAAACATTTATGACAAGATTGCCGAAAGCAGAAAAACCGGCGAGATCGAATTCTTCATCAAAGAGCGCAGCGACGATCGTGTGATCAGCACCATGCCGGTAAAGCAAGGAATTCTTAACCCTTTTGGCACCGTTCACACCGGGGCGATGTTGTGGCTTGCGGATGTTACCGCCACGGTACTGGCTCTCGGTAATGTTGAGATCGGCCCGGATGGAAAAGGCTTCCCCCTGGCTATAAATCTCAGCACCAGCCTGCTGGGTAATCAACGCGAAGGGCAGATCAAAGCAGAAGCGCGGTTCGTGCGCAACGGCAAACGTGTTAAAGTGGTGCGCACCCGGGTCACCGGCAATGCAGGCCGGCTTTTAGCCGAAGTAACCACCACCCACATACCTGCAAAGTAAAAAATTCATAAACATCTTATTTATTTTTGATAGTAATATCGAAGGAATCCGGTTCTGGGAAAAGATCGGCTGGATCCAGAGGGAAGATATTGGAGTTGTCTCCAAAGATATTAGGCCATTTGGTACCTGAAGACTTACAAAAAGGGGTTTTATGAAAGGACAATCCTGATGATCGATAAGGCGCGGCGGTTGCTGATAATCATATTGATTCTGGTTTTAGAGACAACCGGCGCTTGTGCTCAAGCTACCGGGCCCAGAGAAACCGAAAGCCCGGAGATCAAAGCAGCTTTGGGCGTGGCGATAGCGCCCCGGAATTTTCCGTCCCACTCGGCGCTCGATGTTGATAACGCGTTTCAAACGGCAGCAACCATTGCGGGCCATTCAGTTTTTATTTACCAGCGGATAGATAAAAACAATTTAGAAACCGGAGGTACTGTCAGTTCATGGAAATGACGCGACTGGAAAAATTATTTGTAAATCGCAGTAAAAAAGCCCGGCGCAACATCGTCAGGATTCGCCAACGCCTTCAGGAACTTCCATCAGCGGCGATTCAGAATACATTGGAGCTGGGCTGCGGCATCGGCACTGTGGCTGCTTATCTGGCTGAAACCTATGAAATGAATGTATACGGCACAGATTACGACTGCGAACAGATTCAAATTGCCCGCAACATGCAGCCGGAGAATGCAAACCTGCATTACAAAGTTGAAGATGCTGCAAATCTCTCATTTCAGGACGCCAGTTTTGACCTGGTTGTATCTCAAAACGTGTTTCACCACATCCCGAATTGGAAATCAGCGGTAAAAGAGGTTGGGAGAGTTTTGAAACCGGGAGGGTATTTGATCTGGCTCGATTTTGCCTTCCCGAAATTAATCCGCACGCTGGTTCAGCCTCTGGTAAAAAAGTACAGCCTTTATTGCCTGACTGAGGTTAGAGGCGCATTTCAAACGCAAGGATTTGAACAACTTTTCCATGAAAGACTGATTCACGGACTTTTTGTCCATCACCATCTGGTCTGGAAAAAAAGTGAGGAAAAATGACCACAAAGAGCAAAAAAGTAAACGTAGCCGTTGTTCAGGCAGCACCGGTTTTGTTCAACCGGCAAGCCACTATTGAAAAAGCCTGTGATCTAATCAACAAAGCCGCTGACCAGGGAGCCCGACTCGTTTTGTTTCCCGAAGCGTTTGTTCCGGCCTATCCGCGTGGCTTGTCCTTCGGTACGGTGGTGGGAAGTCGCACGCCGGAAGGCAGGAAGATCTGGCAATCCTACTGGGAAAACACGGTTGAAGTCCCCGGTCCGACAACTGAAAAATTGGGCGATGCCGCCAGAAGAGCAAAAGTCTATTTAGCGATGGGTGTCATCGAACGCGACACGATGCGCAGCACTGGAACAGTGTATTGCACCTTACTTTACTTCGGCCCTGACGGCCGGCTTCTGGGCAAACACCAGAAGCTTAAACCCACAGCGGCGGAACGTTTAATCTGGGGCGAAGGCGATGGAAGTACCCTGACGGTTGTTGAAACAGAAATCGGCAATATTGGCGGCTTGATTTGCTGGGAAAATTACATGCCGCTGGCCAGAATGGCCATGTATAACAAAGGCGTCGAACTGTATCTGGCCCCCACAGCGGATGCGCGCGATACCTGGCAATCGACATTGCGCCACATTGCCTGTGAGGGCCGCTGCTTTGTAATGGGGTGTAACCAATATATGACCAAAGAAATGTATCCGGCTGATTTAAAAGAGCTAAAGGAGTTAAGCGATCAACCTGAAGTGATGTGCCGCGGCGGCAGTACGATTATTTCACCGCTGGGTGAAGTCCTGGCCGGTCCGCTATTTGATCAGGAAGGCATCTTATTCGCCACACTCGACCGGGGTGAGATTACCCGCAGCAAATTTGATTTTGATGTCGTCGGGCATTATGCCCGGCCGGATGTGTTTCAACTGGTGGTTAATGAAAACCCGAGCCTGCCCGTTGTAAGCGCTGAGAACAAATGACGGAATCAGGATTATTTATTAAAGGTTTTATCATCGGCTTCTCCATAGCGGCACCGGTAGGGCCGATAGGCATTCTATGCATTCAGCGAACTTTGGCTCGCGGAAATGTTCAGGGATTCGTTACCGGATTGGGTGCGGCAACCGCAGATGCGATCTACGGCTTCGTTGCCGCCTTTGGTTTAACCTTTATTTCCAATTTTCTGGTGGAGCAGTCCCTATGGTTCCGTCTTATCGGCGGCCTCTTTTTATGTTATCTGGGCATCAGGGCATTTTTATCGAAGCCGCTGGACCAGGGTCTCTCTGTGACAAACCGCAGCACCCTTTCGTCCTATGGCACCACCTTTTTCCTTACCTTGACCAACCCGATGACGATCCTGTTTTTTGCCGGCGTATTTGCCGGTCTGGGCATAGTGAGTGAATCCATCCAATATTCATCTGCCGGGCTGATGGTCATCGGTGTCTTTATCGGTTCAGGAACCTGGTGGATGATTTTAAGCAGCGTTACAGGTATTTTGAGACATAAGATGAATGGAAGCAAACTGGCATGGGTCAATAAAATATCAGGCGTCGTCATCCTGGCCTTCGGGGTGGGAGCGGTGTTAAGTGCCGTCCTCTAGGATTCACCACCCAGAGCTCACCGGGGAAATTTATGAGTTGCAGCCACTTACAATGCAAAATGAGCACTTCATCAGGTTCAGGGGTTCAAAGGTTCTGGGTTTCTGACTTCCGGTCCCTGGCTGCACGCTACCGGTCAAAATCATATCGCCAGTAGCCAGTGACAAAATGCCGGATAGCATTTGACCTTTGAACCTTTGAACCTTGAACCCTGCAATCGAATGGAGAATATCAATGCCGTCAGAGTCTTTCATCATGAAGTTTTTTAAGGATACCGAAAAATTTTAACGCAAAACGTCAGCGGGATTTTGAAGCTGAAATCGGCGCAGCGGGGATGGCCCGCATGCTGAAAAATATTTGAAAATACAATCAATCTTAAAGACCAAACCCTCCCGGAGCCTTTAAATAGCGGCAATAGACCGAAAAAATCGACTCGATAATGACTTGACACTCCCAAAGGGATGTGATTGAGATACGGCTGTTGTTTAATTTCTTTAATTCGCATAAAGCAAAGACATGGCCACCTGGATCTGGATATTTATCATTTTGGCCGGAGGCCTGTTTGGCCTGAAAATCATATATGCCCTGAGTATTGTCCTGGTTTTGCCGATTACACAGGGCGCACTTTATGTTTCAACTTCTCGTATAAAAATCGCCGCATTTGTAGATGCGGTGCCCATGAAAGCCGACCAGGTGCTGGTCGATTTAGGGTGCGGCGACGGACGCGTGCTTCGAGAAGCGCGAAAGCGGTATGGGATTCGGACCATCGGATATGAAATCAACCCGCTTGCCTACCTAAAAGCTCGATTATTTTCTCTCGGGTGCAGCAAAATTAAAATTAAGCGTCAAAATTTCTGGGAAGCTGACCTGTCGGGAGCAGATGTGGTTTTTTGTTATCTTTATCCGGATGTGATGAAAAAATTGGCTGCCAAACTTAAATCCGGACTAAAGCCGGGGGCGATCGTCGTCTCCAGCAATTTTCCGCTACCCGAGTATATCCCCAGCAGGGTCCTGCGCCCTGAAAGCAGCTTACATAGCGATCCTATGTACGTGTATCAAATAGGTCCTGAACATTCAGGGCCCTAAAATCCAAGAGGAAACAGATGAATCAAGAAATCTTATCTAAAATGAAAAAGGGGGTGTATTATCCGGGAAATCATTTAGGAAGAAGAAAAGATTTGGAAGATCTGGTCACAAAAGGTCTCCTGGAACGTATGGAAGGATCTTTTTTTTGTGGTTCCGATAATCGACCATCTTATTGTTTAACAGACGAAGGCTGCCGCGAAAAGCACAAAAATAACGTCTAACCTGCAACCCCGTCTTGAAGTCTTGGCGCCGAATAAATACTGATATGCATCGACTGGAATCTATTATTACCGATTTGATTGACGGGCTGCGTCCTCTAAAATTCGGCCCGCCCATCACCCATGTTTATAATCCGCTTGAATACGCGCGCGAACCTTATCGGCAATATCACGCAAAATATGCGTCCGGGCCCAAGGAAGTCGTTTTCCTGGGTATGAATCCGGGGCCATGGGGCATGGCCCAGACCGGTATTCCTTTTGGCGAAATCAATGCCGTCAGAGATTGGTTGAAAATTAGGGCCCCGATCGGCACGCCCGCCGATATGCACCCCAAAAGACCGGTGTTAGGCTTCGCTTGCACCAAAAGAGAGGTCAGCGGAAAGCGGCTCTGGGGATGGGCAAAGAAAACATTTCAAACACCCAAACGATTTTTCAGACGCTTCTTTGTGGCCAACTATTGTCCCCTGCTTTTCATTGAAGACAGCGGTCGGAACCGTACGCCGGATCAAATCCGTGCAGCGGAACGCAACCCGCTGCAGGAGGTATGCGATCAGGCGCTTCGAAACATGATCGCGCACATAAAACCACGCTATGTGATCGGCATCGGCAAGTTTGCAGAAAAAAGGGCCCGGGTTGCCTTAAGCGATCAAAGCGTTAAAATAGGTATGATTGCCCATCCCAGCCCTGCAAATCCCAAAGCGAACCGCGGATGGGAACCTTTGATGGAAAAACAACTAGCGGCGTTAGGAATTCAAATAAAGAATAAATGCTATCCAGGTTAAAATATATTAGAGCGCTCTGCATGCTTATCGTCGTGTCCGGCTGTACCAAAGCAAACATTTACTATCCGGGCAACGGTTCATTTGACGCCACGACATCAGATATCCAGGCAGAGACCCAAATCTACCGCGAAAAAGTCAACCAGCTCGAACAGGCACTGTTGGCCTTAGGCGAGACGGTTGACAAAACAGAAGCGATGAAGGTGGCTGAAACAGCCGTTCGAGAAGCGGCGGTTCTGGCTGAAGAATATCAACTCGTTCGACCGGCAATCGCCCATAACCTGCTGGTCGTTCTGGGTTTAAAAGACCGCGGGTTGTGCTATCATTGGACGGAAGACCTGATGAAAAGGCTTAAGGCGCTGGATTTAAAAAGCCTCCAGCTTCATTGGGGGGTCGCCTATCGCGGCAGTGAGCTACGCGAGCATAATTGCGTCGTCGTTACCGCCAAAGGACTGATTTTTTTTAAAGGAATCTTGCTGGATCCGTGGCGTAATTCAGGAAACCTCTTCTGGGCCCAGGTTAGCAAAGACAGCTACCCGTGGAAGGTGCTTCCTCAATCCGACTGGTAAAACATACCCAAAACTGCTATTATCCCCCACATTTGCAGATCTGCAATTTCCTTCAAAGCCAAAAGTTCATCGGTAAAGGCGGCACCATTATGTCCAAAAATACAGACAATATGTTTGAATTCGTCCAGGCAGCAAGCAAGCGACTCCGCGGCCATGCCCATATCACGCCGGTTATGACCTCCCGAACCCTGAATCAGAGAGCAGGCGCGGAGGTTTATCTTAAATGTGAAAATTTTCAGCGTGTCGGCGCCTTCAAGTTCAGAGGTGCCTACAACGCCATGTCCCGTCTTTCCGATAAAGAGCGCAAACGAGGGATTATTACCCACTCTTCCGGAAATCATGCCCAGGCCATCGCCTTGGTTGGGCGGCTTTTAGACGTTCAAACGATAATTGTCATGCCCGACGATGCACCGGCCACCAAACGCGCCGCCACCGAAGCATATGGGGCAAGCATCGTGGAGTACAATCCGCTGGAAACCACCCGTGAAAAAATTTCTGAGGATCTCGAAAGAGAACACGGGTATGTTTTGATACCGCCTTACGATCACGTTGATATCGTCGCCGGCCAGGGGACAGCAGCACTTGAATTTTTTGAAGAAATCAATTCACTGGATATGTTGCTGGTACCATGCGGCGGTGGCGGCTTGCTAAGCGGATCGGCTATTGCCGCCAGGGGAGCAGACCCCAAATGCCAGGTGATCGGCATCGAGCCGGAATTGGCAGACGACGCCACCCGGTCGTTTCATACCGGCACCCTGCACACGGTTAATAACCCGCCGACGATCGCCGATGGAACCCGAACACCTTCTTTGGGTAAGAACGTGACTTTCCCTTTCGTACTGAAATACGTAGACGATATGAAAACCGTTTCGGAAGCGGCCATCATCAAAGCGGTCAAATTCTTGTTTTACCGCATGAAGATAGTGGTCGAGCCATCCGGCGCTCTGGGTGTGGCGGCCCTGTTAAGCGGCGTCATTCGGCCCCGGGGCCGCGTGGGGGTGATTATCAGCGGCGGCAATATCGACGGCGACACGATGCGGATGATACTCGATTCTTAAAACCGGCTTGAAGCTGGGAGGCTGGAAAGCTTGAAGGCTCCATAGCGCACAGGCTTCAAGACTTTCTGGCCTCCCAGCCTTCAAGCTATGAATCCCTGAACCTTTGAACCTGAAACCTATTGACTTAGATAGCGAAGTACACACTTTCTTACAATTCTTAATGAAGCAAAGGAGAAACTCAATGCGCCTACAAGAAAAGATAGAAGAACAAAGAGCTAAATTTGAAAAACATGCGAAGCCCGAAATTTTAATCTCTAATTTTTTTCGTGTTTTCGTACTTTCGTGATGAAAAAATGCAACTTACTTTCGCGCTAAATCGTAATTTCAGCTGCGCTCGAACCGGCATGGCTGAGTGAGGTGGGGTAAACTTGAAAATCTATACCGGCACGGGGGACAAAGGCAAAACCAGCTTATTCAGCGGGCAGCGACTGTTTAAAGATAATGCCAGAATCGATGCTTACGGAGATATTGATGAGCTCAATTCGATTCTGGGTGCTTTGACGGCCCATTTATCAGATGAAAAAGCGCTCATCGAGGAATTGCAGCAGATCCAGTCCGATCTTATGCAATTAAGTGCCTGGCTTGCGACCACCCCGGATTCCGCCTTGATAGAATCCCTCGCAGAAATCTCTACAGAACAGATTGCCTTTTTAGAAAAGGCCATCGATCGACTCCAGAAAGAGTTACCTGTGCTCAAGGGATTTATCCTGCCAGGCGGGCATATAACGGCTGCCTGGGCCCATGTGGCCCGAACCGTTTGTCGCAGATCGGAGCGCAAAGTGGTACCGCTGTTGAAAAACCTGCCGGAAGGAAAAGCCGCCGCGCAGTATGGCAAATCGTTGGCCTATTTGAATCGGCTGTCGGATTATCTTTTTGTACTTGCCCGGTATTGTAATCATATTCGCGGCTATTCAGATAAACTATGGAAAAGGTGAGGCAATTTCCAAATTTTAAACCCCGCATTCAAACCTATACCGCTACCCTGCTGAAACGAAAATGGCTTTCGAAAAAAACCTTTCTGTTCGATGGCCCGATCCGGTATATCCGGTTTTACATTACTGCATGCTGTCCGTTTGCCGGCGGATCTGTACTACGCTTCCCGGCTTCGTCAAAAAGCCCGAAAATATATCCCCTGTCTGACAGAGGAGGCAAAGAAAGCTCCTCTGGATGTTTTCCAGGGAAATGCCACCGAATATCTTAAACAGCATTTAACTCCCGGAGCCTACGATTTCTACCTTTGCGGGCGCAGCGAGATGATCAGGGATGTCACCCATCTCATCGACAGGCGCTTCCCGGAATCATTAGTATACACGGAATTATTCTATTGATCTCAGTTCAGTAAAGGTTTCAGGTGTCAGTGTTCAGGTGTCAGGGAGATACAGACGGCAGAGCATTAAAAACAGAGGAAAAAGCACAAAGTGCAGACTGTTTTCGGTCATCTGGCATCTATCATCCTTTATCGGACAATTGACAGCTGAAACCTGAAAGCTTATACGGTAATCCTTTAAATATAAGACTTGTGCATTTGACTTTGTAACGATAGTGTGGGTCTGTGGCTAAATTAAACGAAAAGGAGGCGGTATGAAGTTTGAAGCGATTGAAAGGGAAACGGTTATTCTCGATCCCAATAATAACATGCAGCGCAAAACGATCCCCAGCGAGATCCGCAAGGACCCGCTCACCGGAAAGACTTCGCGTATCTGCCATTTTAGGCCCTTAAAATGGGAAAAACCGGATTTGGATCAACTGATCGCCGGAACCGAAAAAACATGTCCGTTTTGTCCGGACAAGGTTATGAAGATTACCCCTTGTTTTCCTGAAGACATTGTTCCCGAAGGGCGTATTGTTTTAAACGATAAAGTTCTGTTTCCCAATATCGCCCCTTACGACATCCTGGGCGCTGTAGCCACTTTAGGTGACCGGCATTATATACCAATGACCGACTTTGAATGCGAGCGTCTGGCCGATGGTTTCCGTCTGGCGATAAAATTTTTCCAACATGTAAACAGAATACATCATCCGGAGTCCGTCTATCATCTGGTGAGCTGGAACTATATGCCGGCTTCAGGAAGCAGCGTGATTCACCCGCATTACCAGGTTTTCGCTACCTCGTATGCGCCCAATCAACTGCGGGCAGAGCTGCAGGCGGCCGAAAAGTATATGCAAAAAACCGGGACCAATTATTGGGATGATCTGGTGAAAGCAGAAAAGGCCGCAAAGGAGCGGTTTTTGGGAAGAATTGGGCGGTCGAATTGGATGACGGTGTTTGCACCTCTGGGTGTTGCCGGAGATGTCGTCGCCGTCGTGGATGATATCAGCTCAACATTGGATCTGTCGGATGATGATCTAACAGACCTCGCCAAGGGATTAAATAATCTTATGGCGGCTTATGATAAGATAGGGATTTACAATTTTAATGTGAGTTTTTACCCCGGCGCTGCGGGGGATGAGTTTACCCGCTTTCATCTGGTTTTTTCGCCACGCACCTACTTTAGCGAAGCTCTGGGCACACCGGATGTAGCGGCATTGCGCAATCTAGGCAACGAAGGGGTATGCATGGCATTTCCGGAGGATATAAATAAGATGCTGATACCTGAATTTTAAGGGCCCATTAATTTATGCGAAAATTATTTTTCTTCGTCGTCGTCTTCAAAATGTATTTTGATGCGTTTGAAGACAATATCATTCATCTTCTGGGGGGTAACTGCCCTTTGTGAAGTGACCTCCTTAATGCCGGCTTTAAAAGCACCGAGGTCATGAAATCGGTGGGTTCCTTCGACAACCTCAACATCCGGATATTCTTTTTTGATCGTTTTTACAAATTCTTCTTTAAAAGGACACACGTGAACCAGGCAGGAAGTCAGGTGCAGCACGTCAATCCCGTATTCATTGAGCGCTTTGACTTTCTGCCAGACGCGGTCCGCACCAAATGCCGTCGGGCACCCGCCGCAGTGGATGATTCCAATCAACTCCGGGGGGTCTTCTTCGGAATACTGTTCAAATGATCCCTGGCGGCCGCGCAGGTTCCCCAAACAGCCGATCATCACACAATCCATATCTCGAGTGGTTGCATCGCATCCTAAAATTCCAACTTTCGGCATTATAGCTCTCCTTATGTCAACCAGCGTTTTCGGCGCTTGTAAAATTTGGCATCACGGTAGCTTCGCTTGGTGCCCATCTCCGTAAGCCCCAGATAAAACATTTTTACATCTTCGTTTTCCTTGAGTTTCTCGACGCTGTCATCCAGAACAATTTTACCGTTTTCCATCACATAACCGTGCTCCGCAATGGACAGCGCCAGATGGGCATTTTGCTCAACGAGCAGCATGGTAATGTTTTGCTCTTCATTTAAGCGTTTTAAAATATTAAAAATTTCAGAAACCAGGATGGGACTCAGGCCCAGCGAAGGCTCGTCCAGCATCATCAACCGGGTACTGGCCATCAGGGCACGGCCGATGACCAGCATTTGCTGCTCCCCGCCGGAAAGGTAGCCGGCCAACCGATTACGCAGGGGTTTGAGGGCCGGAAAATAATGGAATACCATATCGTAGCGCTCATTTATTTTTTGACGACTCTTTCGGGTCCGCGTTGCGGCAACAAGGTTTTCATGGACGCTCAGGTTTTCGAAAACACAGCGGCCTTCCATCACCTGAAAAATACCCTTCTTGACAATCGCTTCCGGCTCCTGGCCGTCAATACGCTCCCCCATAAATTCGATCGAGCCACCGGTAACCTCGCCCTCTTCGGTCTTCAAAAGGCCCGAGATGGCTTTCAGGGTCGTGGTCTTACCGGCTCCGTTGGCGCCCAAAAGAGCAACGATCTGGCCCTCTTTGACATTCAGCGAAAGGCCTTTGAGAACCAGGATAACATCATCGTAGATGACCTCGATGTTATTTACGTTGAGCATGCTTAGCCTCTTTTCCGAATTTGCTCCTGCAGGATAAAGCGCTGCACTTTACCTCTGGCGGTTTTGGGAATTTCATCTAAAAATTCAATCCAGCGCGGAAATTTATATGTGGCAATTCGATCCCGCACAAACTGTTTGATTTCTTCTTCGAGTTCCGGTGAGGGGGAATGCCCGGATTCCAGAACAACGAAGGCATAGGGTTTGATGAGATCTTCGGCATCCCGGTATCCCACCACCGCGCTTTCTTCAACCGCAGGATGCTGATTCAGTGTATTTTCAACTTCCCGGGGCGCCAGCCATTTGCCGCCCACACGCAGCATGTCATCACTGCGGCCACGGAAATAATAATAGCCTTCATCATCCGCCAGATAGCGGTCTCCGGTCACAAACCACTCGCCCTGCATGTTCAATTTGGTTTCTTTTCTCTGATTCCAATAAGCCGATGCGATCGAACCCCCGCTGATCATCAGGTTGCCGACCTGGCCGGTTTTGACCGGCTGACCGTCATCATCCAGTAGCCGTGCACCATAGCCGGGGACGAGCTTACCGGTGCTGCCCGGTTTGATTTCACCAAAGCGACTGGAGAGAAAAATATGGCAGATCTCCGTCGATCCGGTCCCTTCCAATATTTCTACACCGAATTCTTCTTTGAATCGGTGGTAAATTTCCGGTGAAAGAATTTCAGCCGAGGATATACACGCCCGCAGGTTTTCGACAGGCGGCAGTTCCGTGCCCTCACTGCGGCAGGTCTTTTTATATTCAGCCAGCACGCCCAGCAGTGTCGGCACCGTGAAAAAAAGGGTGGGCCGATATTTGACCAGGTCCTGATAAAACATTTCCGGTTTGGGGGGGTGGCTGATCAGTATGGTGGTGGCGCCCACGGCGAACGGGAAATAGGCACCGTTTCCCAGACCATAGGCAAAAAAGAGAAACGAGCCCATGGCCCGGTCTTCGGCTGTCATGTTGAGGATGCCTTTAGCATAAGCCTCGGAACAATAGACCATGTGGCTGTGGTGATGAACGGCGCCCATTAATTTTTCGGGATTTCTGCCGCTGTAAAGCCAGAAGGCCGCATCGTCCGGTGTGGTCTCAGCAGCCTTAAAGTCCGTATTTGCTTTTTCAAAAAGGTCATCAAATGACAGATACTGGTGATCCGCATCTCCGCAGACAATGATGTTTTTTAAAAATATGGCCTGATCAAGGATCTTGACGACTTCAGGCAAAAATACCGCATCAACGATCAAAACCGCCGCGCGGCTGTCATTGAGCATATAGAGGAAATCAGGCGCCTTCATCAAAATGTTGGACGGTATCGGCACCGCACCGATCTTGATGGCGCCGTAAAAAGAAAACAGCATCTCCGGTGTATCACGCAGCAGGAGCATAACGCGGCTTTCCATGCCGACCCCCAGTTCGGTCAACACATCGGCCATGCGGTTGACGTTTTCGAAAAACTGGCGATAGGTAAACGCCTGATCCTCATAAAGGATGGCGGTTTGCTCACCGCGGCCTTCATCCACATGGCGGTCGACAAAATATTGGGCTGCATTGAATCGTCTGGGTAGATTCAATTCGAGCATACGTTTGCCTTCATTAAAAAAATTGGTCTTAAGATGTCGTTAGTGGTCGGTAGTCCGTTGTCTGTGGCCCGTCGCTCAATCAACTGACAACAGACCACTGACAACAGACATTTATTAATTATTTACCGAAGTACTCCTGATCCCTGGGCAACTCGATCCATCCGGAGATATCTACCATTTTACCATTTTTGACTTGGTAAATCTTGGCGGCCATGCTGCCCCGATGATCCTTGCTGGTAAAGGTCAGCGGCGGTGCTAAGCCGCCGGTTTCAAAGTTTCTAAATTGCTCAAAGGCATCGCGTATTCCCGCCGGGGTCAGGTTACCGGCTTTGTCCGCCCTTTTCAGGGCTTCTCCGACACAGAGAATGTTCACCCAGCCTTCAACGTACACGTTGGTTCCCTCCTCACCCGGATGCCACTTCTCGTGAGATTCGACGACTTTTTTCATACCCGGCACCGGTGCACCATAAGGCGCAATCGGATGCACGCCGTAAGTCCCTTCAGCGGCACCGCCGCTCAGCGTAATCAGGGATTCCTCAAAATTGCGGATGTTGGAAATAAACTTGGTCCTGCTTCCAATCGCTTTGGCATTCTTCAGGATAACCGCGCCGTTCATCGCCGTCGATGTGATGTAGGCAAAGTCAGGATCATAGCGGCCCATATTGGTTAATTGAACCGTGGCATCCTTGGTGGGCCAGTTGATGACCTGATCCGGACCGACATCCACGCCAATTTTTTTAGCATAGTCCTTACTGGTCTCCAATATGGCACGACCGTACGTATTATCCGGATACAGGTAGCAGATCTTCGGGTCACGGCTTTTATCCGTCCAGTTTGTCCGGGCCCATTTAAGGGCTATACGGGCCATATCGTTGTAAGAAGGCGACATATAAAAGCTATATGGAAACTTCGCGGGATCCTGGAAAACGCCGATGAAAGAGGCCGCAATGGTCGCCACCCCGTCGGCAACGATTTTCTTTGCCAGGGTCATGGTGGTTCCGGTTGACTGGATATAGATTCCCTTCACTTTTTCCGAGTCTACCAACCGGTTGTAACCGGCCACGCCCTTGGGAACTTTGTAACCGTCATCAATAACAATCAGCTTCAGTTCTTTGCCGTTGATGCCACCATGCTCATTGATCCACCGCATGGCATCCAGTTGTCCTTTGACCTGGTTTTTACCCCAGTCCGAGGTGGGACCGGAAAGATCAATTAGAACGCCCCACTTGATCTCCTCAGCTGCGCGGGCATTTCCCGGGCTGATCCCAATAACCAGCGCCAGGAAAAATAACGATATGGTAAATCCAATGATCCATTTTTTCATGACTTTACCCTCCTTTTCTTTATTGGGTGATACTATTTGACGGTTCACCCGTTATTCGTTTCTCTAATACCAACAAATCGAAGCTGCCTTAGAAGTGATTTAAAAACTTCAGATCAGGTTCAAGGGCAAGGCGTCCCGCGAATTTAAAGCGGAGCGTACACGATAGTACGTGAGCATTTCAATTCGTGGGCCAACGCAGCCATTGGGCCTCAGATGGAGTTTTTAACCACTTCTAGTAAGAGAACGGCCATAGCTTCCAGTAAGCCCGGATGGTGCGCCAGCGCGCCGCCAGGCCGTCCGGTTCAAAAATAAGAAACAGGATAATGACCAATCCAAAAACAATCTCCCTGATGGAGACAAACCAGGTCACATGGTCGGGAAACGCCGTATTCAGGGTGGTGTTAATCACCTCGAGCAGCCTTTCTAAAATAAACCAAAAACCGACGCCGAAAAAACCGCCCAGTATGTGACCCAGCCCGCCGACAATGCACATGGCCAGATAGTCGATGGACTGCGAGATCGTAAACGACTCATGGGTAATGACCTCCAGATATTGGGCCAGCAAGGCGCCGGCAATACCGGCAAAAAAAGAGGATATCGCAAAAGACAACAGGCGGTACTTAAAAAGATTGACCCCGATGACTTCAGCGGCAAGATAGCGATCGCGGATGGCCACAAATGCCCGACCGGATCGCGCCCGCACGATATTCTTGGTCGCCATGGTAACCGCCGCGGCAAGTACGAAGGTTAGATAATACAAGTGGATGCGATCATCAAAATGAAACGGCCCGAGCGTACCCGGATCCACATACATGCCTTCCACACCGCCGGTCAGCTTATCCCAGCGGCGGATGGTAAACTCGATAATAAACTGTGCGGCTATGGTAGCCATGGCTAGATATAATCCCCTTAACCTTAAAGAGGGTATACCAAAAACCATACCCACCAGGGCGGTCACGAAACCAGCGAGAAAAAGCGCCACGATAAAGGGAACACCGGCCTGGCCGACAAGAATCGAACAGGTATAAGCCCCCACCCCCATAAAAGCGGCCTGACCCAGGGAAATCTGACCCGTAAACCCGGTTAGAAGGTTTAAGCCATGGCAGGCTATAATTGCGATACCCACTTCGATCATCGTAGAAATCATGTACTCGGAACCAAAAAAGGGAAACAGCACACACAGGATTAAAAAAACAATCAACCAGATTCTAACAAACCAGGTCTGAAAGATGCGCTCATCCGAGCGGTAATTTTCGTGGTATAATCCAGCAGGCATCGTCGCGTTTCGCCTATATTTTTAAGTTATAGCGCCAGTTTGATTTTATCCCAAAATGGGGCTTCTGCGAGTGAAAAGTTGAATGCGTTTATTAGGTTTATAAAGTTGATTGCGTTTATTAACTTTGAGCTTATTCGATCTGAGCAAATCCTTTCAACGTAATTAAATATTCAACCAATCAACTTAATCAACCACTTGTTCAATCCGCATTCCGCATTCCGAAATCCGAATTCCTCTAAACTCTTTCTATCTCCTCTATACCAAACAACCCATAGGGCTTGATCATCAAGACCAATACCAATACAATAAAGGGAAACACTTCATTAATCGCAGGGATAAAAGGATCCAGATATCCGGCCGATAGAAACTCCAAAACACCGACCACCAAACCCCCGATAATCGCTCCCAGAATACTGTCAAGGCCACCGAAGATCACCGCCGGCAGCACTTTAAGCCCGAAGTGGCTCAGTTCAACTCCCACTCCGCCGATATTGCCGATCAAAATGCCTCCGATGGAGGATACCACCGCCGCAATGCACCAGCTGATGGCAAAAACCCGTTTAACCGAGATTCCCATACTCTGGGCAGCAGTCTGATGGTCGGCCACGGCTCGCATAAATACGCCGGTACGCGCATATTTAAAAAATACGGCAAAGAAAATCAGCAGCACCAGTGATATTCCCAGACTCCAAACGTACAGATAGGCAATCTTCACCCCCCAGAGGTCAAGCGGTTGCTGGGGGAAGATATTAAACTGGCGAATATCGTTGCCCCAGAGCATGATGACCAGGCCTCTCAAAATATAGGTAAGCCCGATGGTGACCATAATAACCGAAATGATGGGCTCGCCGATCAGCGGCCGCAGTACCAGACGCTCGACTGCCAACCCCAGGATAACCGAGAAGACCATGGTGAGCATAAAAGAAGCAATAAAGTTGAGACCGTAATCCAGGGTCATTGAAAGACAGATGTAGGCCCCGACCATGAGGAACTCTCCCTGGGCCAGATTTAGGATGGAGGTGGATTTGTAAATCAATACGAATCCTAAGGCCACCAGGGCATAAATGGAACCCATAGAAAGCCCGGTCAGAAAAAATTGCATGAAGATGAGAAATTCGCTTTGCAATCTACATCCCTCCCTTTAACCTTGCCCAGAAACCCTTCGTTTTCAAAAGATCCCGGTATTCCGCTTCCGGTTTCATCTTCCGGATAATCAGGTTGGTCCGCAGCGTCGCCGTTTTGCCATCCTGGTAGCGAATAACGGTCTCGATGGGAAGTTCCCGGGCGTCGCTGTAAAGGGCGCTGATTTCCTTGACGTATTTTTCATTGATGAATCCGCGGCGGATTTTTTTGGTGCGGGTCAGTTCCTCATCATCCGGATCCAGCTCCTTGTAAAGCAGGAGAAACTTGTTGATGCGGGCTTTTTCGGGCAGGGTGCTGTTGACCCTGAGAACCTCGCGCTCGATCAGATCATAAACCTCGGGCTTGCCTGCCAGGTCCGAATAGGTGGTGTAGTTAATGCGATGATCTTCGGCCCATTTGCCCACATGTTTATAATCGATACAGATCATGGCGGTGACATAGTCCTGCTCATGCCCCAGAACCACCGACTCCACAATATACGGGCAAAACTTGAGCTTATTTTCAACAAACATGGGTGAAAACTTGGCACCGCTGCTCAGGTGCATCAGATCCTTGACGCGATCGATAATGACCAGATGGTTGTCGTCGGTAAAGTAGCCGGCATCTCCGGTATGCATCCAACCATCGATGATGGTGTTTTGGGTGGCTTGCTCGTCCTTGAGATATCCCTGAAACAGGCCGGGGCCTCGCGATATGACTTCCCCTACCCCTTCAGGATCCGGTTCGGATATGGAGATCTCGGCGGCAGAAACCGGGATCCCGACCGAATCGAAATTGATATCCCCATCCCGGTGGATGGTGGAGTAACCGGCCACCTCGGTCTGACCATAGATCTGCTTGAGGTTGACACCCAGGGCATGAAAGAATCTAAAGACATCGGGCCCGAGGGCAGCACCGCCGGTCATGGCGGACCGGACCTTTGAAAAACCGAGCCGATCGCGCAGGGCCCGAAACATGGCGGCATAGGCCAGCCAGTAAAGGATCTTCCAGCCCAGCGAAGGATTCTTTTTTTCAAATTTAAACTCGGCCCAGCGATATCCAATCGGCAGGCACAGATTGTAAACAAATTTCTTTAAAAAGGAGGCGTCCAGGTGCTTGACCATGACCTGGCGTGAAATACCTTCCCACATGCGAGGTGATGCCACCACCAGGCTGGGTGCAATCTCATATAGATCGGCCATGGCAGATTCCGGCTCTTCTGGAAAGTTCACCGTATAACCGGCGTACAGCGCAGAGAACACACTCATGGTCTGTTCTACGATCCAGGGCAACGGAATAAACGAGAGAAACTGATCATCCGGAGACTTAAAATCCGCCTCATTCAAAGCAGCCACCATGCTGAGGATATTGGCATGGGTCAACAAGGTGCCTTTGGGATTGCCGGTGGTCCCCGAGGTGTAGCAGACAATCGCCAGATCGCTTTCTTTGATCGCAGCGACATTTTTACCGAACAAATCGGGTTCCTTCTGGTGCAGTTGCCTTCCCCGTTGTTCGATCTGCGAAAACTCTACCAGCAGATCCTCTTCATAGTCCCATAATCCTTTGGGGTCGGTGTAAATAATTTTTTTAAGGCGCGGCAATTTCTCTTTCAGGTCCAGAATCTTGTCCACCTGTTCCTGATCTTCGGCCACGAGCATCGTCGCTTCGGAATGTTCGATGATGTAAGCCACCTCGCTCAAAATCGAGTCCTGAAAGATACCGAACGGAATTGCCCCGGCAGCCTGGGCAGCCAGCTCGGCATAAACCCATTCCGGCCGGTTGTCGCCGATGATTCCCAGGGCTTCGCCCGGTTTTAAACCCAGTGAAATCAACCCCAGAGAAAAATCGCGCACATGTTCCAGATACTGCTGCCATGTAACCGACTGCCAGATGCCGAATTCTTTTTCCCGCAAGGCAACGCGGGAATCGCCGAACTGTTTCGCATTTTTGACGAGCAACGCGGGAAGGCTCTGGATATTATCTGAAGTCGTGGCTTTATCGGATTCCATTTCAATCCATTAATATTTAAAGTCGTGAATAGGCTTTTTCATCTTCTCCAAGATAGGCGCGAATGACCTGTGGATTTTCCTGGATTTCCCGGGGTGAACCTTGCGCAATTTTCTGCCCGAACTCGAGAACGCACACACGGTCGGAAATATCCATGACAACACCCATATCGTGTTCAACCAGGATGATGGAAACGTTCCACATCTGGTTTACGTTGATAATAAAGCGCGCCATATCTTCGGTTTCTTCAAGATTCATCCCGGCCATGGGCTCGTCCAGCAGCAGGACCTCGGGCTGCATGGCGAGGGCTCTGGCAAGTTCGACTCTTTTTTGAAGCCCGTATGGCAGGGTACCGACAATCTTTTTGCGAATGGCTTCGATTTCTAAAAGATCGATAATCTTTTCTTCGAGTTCCTGGCGCAGCTTTAATTCCTCACGCTGGGTTCTTCCCCAGTAAAGCATGTCGGACAGGATGCCCGATTTCAAGAACACATGACGCCCCAGCTTGATATTGTCCAGAACCGTCATGCCTTTGAAGAGTTCGATATTCTGAAAGGTCCGCGCGATACCTAATTTGGCGATATGATGCGTGGCGACACGTGTGATGTTTTTGCCTTTGAAACGTATTTCGCCTTCCTGGGGAGTATAGAATCGACTGATACAGTTTAACAGACAGGTTTTGCCGGCCCCGTTGGGTCCGATGATGGCAAATATCTCTCCCGGCAATAATTGCGTACTGACATTATACAGGGCCTGGACGCCGCCAAAGGCCAATGACACATTTTCGACATCTATGATCGTTTCGCCGCTCAATCGCAATTCATCCTCAGGTAAGGTATAGAAGTGGTTTCAGAGCCTCAGATTGCGTTCGAGGGCAAGGCGCAAGCCGAGTCAAAAGTGCAGCATACACGGTAGTATGTGAGCATTTTGAGTCGGTTTGCAACGCCACCATCGGACACTAGATGGGGTTTTGAAACCACTTCTAAGTTTAATGCCAGACGCCTTCGCTGATTCGGTGACTATAAAAAATGGGTTTTTAAATGTCAAGCTGTCAATTTAATGAATACGATTCAGTAAAATGGCTGGAATAAAACGTTTTCAGAGTAAAAAAGACAAAGCGCGAGCGAAACCATAACTTTAGACATTTCAGATCATTTTCAATTTTAGCTCATTTTGTGCAAGCAGGACTTTGAACTGGACTCAAAATTTAATTTCCTTTATAGTGAACCCCTTCAAAAATCCGGGTTGCAACCGAAGGGAGATGAGAGCATGCAGGTAATCGATAAAACCATCACAGCCTTGCTGGAGGAGATTGTGGCTGAAAATCCGCAACGGGAAGCGCTGATCCATACCGAAATGGGCGTGCGATATAATTTTAAACGCCTGTCCGCTGAGATTGATCGCAGCGCACGCAGTTTCATCAAAAAAGGCATTAAGGCCGGCGACAAGGTGGGTCTCTGGGCTCATAACAGCCCCGAATGGCTCCTATCTTTTCTGGGATTGACCAAAATTGGGGCCATTACGGTGCCGATTGATCCGAATGCCACCAGCGAAAATCTCCACTTTATCCTGGAGCAGTCTGAAAGCCGGGGATTGATTATCGCCGCGGATTCAGGCGATAAAGAATTTTCGGAAATTGCGCTTGCGGTCAAGAAAGAAGTCCCGTTTTTAGAGTTTATTTTTGTATTCGGCGACCAGCCCTCTCAAGAAATGACCCCCTGGACTGAATTGATGTCCCTGGCTGCCGAAGTCGACGATGCGGTACTCGCTGAAACGGCAAAAGCAGTACACGCCGGAGATCCCATGGCGATTATGTATACTTCCGGCACAACCGGCCAGCCCAAGGGCGTTGTTCTGGATCATTTAGGATTGATCAACAAATCCATGGTTTCCACAGAGCGCCAGGGGATAACGGCCGCGGACCGCCTGTGTCTTTTTTTTCCCCTTTTTCATATGTTCGGAAACACCTGTATCGCACTGGCAGGCCTTCTAAGAGGTGCCGCACTCATCATGCCGTCGGAGACGTTTGACCCGCCAACGGTTTTGCAATCCATCTCGCTGGAAAAATGTACCGCGGTTTACGGGTCCCCCAGCATGCTGATTGCCCTTATCGATTATCCCGACTTTCAAAAGGAAGACTGGAACACCGTATCGCGGGGAATCATCGGCGGCGCACCCTGCCCTATGGAGTTAATGCGGCGCATCGTCAAAGACATCGGCGTTTCCGATATAACCGTGGCCTACGGCATCACCGAGACATCTTCCTGGATTACCATGACCCATCCTGACGACCCCATCGAATTGCGGGTATCCACCATCGGGACGCCGCTGCCCTGTAATGAGTTGAAAATTGTCGATCCCAGCAGTGGCGAACAACTGGCGCCCAATCAGCAGGGCGAATTGTGCACCCGGGGATTTTTAATGAAAGAATATTATAAGATGCCGGCTGCGACTGCCGCCGCGATTGATAAAGACAATTGGTTTCACACAGGTGATTTAGGTGAAATGGATGAAAAGGGTTATGTCCGCATAACCGGGCGGCTGAAAGATGTGATCGTTCGGGACACTGTAGACATCTATCCGGTGGAGGTGGAAGAAATTATCTACAAGCTTCCCGAGATCTCAGAGGTTCAGGTGTTTGGCTTCCCCCATCCGCAAAAAGGACAGGAAGTCGCTGCCTGGGTTAAATTAAAGGATGGCGCCGAACTTTCCTTGGATCGTATCGCCCGGTATGTTGAAAGGCACCTGCCCGAAGAGAAATGGCCAAGGCATTATAAATTCGTCTCCGGGTTTCCCATGACCGGAAGCGGAAAGATTCAAAAATTCAAGCTGGCAGAAATGGGACAGGATGAATACCTCCAATGATAATAGGTTGAGCGCCTTGTTCTGTTGCCCGTTAGCCCGCAGTCCGGTTATAAAAATAGAATCAGATATTTTTCCCTTTTTAACGGGCTCAACTGGCTTAATCCCGCTATCAGTGGGGCCAACCTATAAAGGCTTCTGAAATAGGTTTGCAGAAAACGATTGGATGCTTACCGGCGCTAATATCGGCAAAACGAATCTCGGGAGGCCATCTTGGGTGACCTGAGTGAATTTCCGTTAAAATACAAATTGTTTCTAAAAGCGTATCCCTGGCGCCGGATCGATCCGGTACCCTGGGTCCCTTTAAAAAAACCGTTAAAGGACAGTCGGGCAGCGCTGGTCTCCAGCGCGGGACTCGTCCGGCCCGATCAGGATCCGTTCGACGATTCGATTCGCGGCGGTGACTGCAGCTTCCGTGAAATCCCTGCCGATACGGATCTTTCCGCCCTGATCGACACGCACCGCAGCGATCTTTACGACCACTCCGGGCTCAGGCAGGATCCCAACCTGGTATTCCCCCTGGCTCGTTTAGGAGAGCTGGTCAAAAGCGGGCGCATCGGTTCGCTAAACCGGCGGAATTTATCCTTCATGGGATCCCTTACAGCACCCGGGCGCCTGAGAAAAAGAACCGCGCCGGTGGCGGTTCGCAAACTGGTTGAAGATGGTGTCGATATCGCCCTGCTGGTGCCTGTCTGACCGATGTGCAACCAGGCCGTGGGCCTGGTGGCAGCCGAACTGGAGCGCCAGGGCATCTCGACTGTGGCGATTCAATTGTTGCGCAGCGTGGCCGAGAAAGTGCGCCCCCCGCGCGCACTGGTAGTCCCCTTCCGCCACGGGTACCCGCTGGGTGTGCCCGGTGACGCCGACCACCAGCGGGCGGTCATCGAGGCAGCGTTGAGAATGTTAGAAGACAGTAGCCTGCAGCCGCCAGCCATCGTGGACTATATGCCCGGGAAAAATAAATGAATTCGCCACAGATCCACGAAGCAGGCACAAGGCGCAAGGTGGTGGGTATCCGATACAAGGATTCCTAATGAGAAGTGTGTAGAATTTCCGCCGTCAGGCGGATTGGGTTGGATCACTTTCTTCCGGAAAGTGATCCAGACAAAATAATCCTGAAAATCCTGTTAATCCTGTCTAATAAAAATTGAGGCGATGATGCAATTTAAAAAACACGAGTTTAAAAACAAAGACGGCCAGACACTTTCTGCCAGGCTGGATTTGCCCCTCGACGGCAGGCCCCTGGCCTATGCTCTGTTTGCCCACTGCTTTACCTGTTCCAAAAACATAAAAGCCATTGCGCATATCAGCCGTGCTTTAACCCGTGAGGGCCTGGCGGTGTTGCGGTTTGATTTTACGGGCCTGGGCGAAAGCGAAGGCGATTTTGCCGACACCAATTTTTCCTCAAATGTTGACGACCTGGTTGCGGCCGCGGATTTTCTCGAATCGAATTACGAAGCCCCCAGAATATTAATCGGCCATTCATTCGGGGGGGCGGCAGTGCTTCAGGCGGCTGCCCGCATTTCAGCTTCAACAGCAGTCGTCACTATCGCCGCGCCGGCCGATCCTCAACACGTCAAACAAGCCCTCGGCAGCTTAACCGAGACCATCCAGAGCCGGGGCGAAGCGGATGTCAATCTGGCCGGCAGAAAGTTTACGCTAAAAAAACAGTTTCTGGACGATCTTGAGTTCGTTAACATAAAAGCGACTTTGCAGAATTTAAACAGAGCCCTGCTGGTGCTGCACTCGCCGCTGGATGAAACGGTCGGAATTGAAAATGCCGCCCAAATCTTTCAAGCGGCCCGGCATCCCAAAAGCTTTATTTCTCTGGACAAGGCCGACCATCTGCTGTCAGATCCGGAGGATTCGCTCTATGCCGGCTCTGTCATCGCCGCCTGGGCACTGAAATACATACGTGCGCGTCAAAAAGTCGAACCAAAAAGCGACGAGACCGATAGCCAGGTCATTACGCGTATCGGGAAATCCGGATATACAACTGATATTATGGTGGAAGGTCACAGCCTGATAGCGGATGAACCCGTCTCGAAAGGCGGGTCCGGTTTAGGCCCCGCTCCTTATGATTACTTGATGTCCGGTTTGGGGGCCTGCACCGCCATTACGCTGCGTATGTATTCAGATCGCAAGCAATGGCCGCTGGATGGTGTCACCGTCAAGTTAAAACACCAAAAAATTGATGCCGCTGATTGTGAGACCTGTGAAACCAAAGAAGGCAAATTGGATCAAATCGAGCGTGAAATCGAACTAGCCGGACCGCTCGATGATCAACAAAAACAGCGCCTGATGCAAATTGCCGACCGCTGTCCGGTGCATCGGACGTTACACTCGGAAATAATCGTCAAATCAAAGCTGAAGACGTAATCAGGTTTACTTCCCCAAGGGGTTTCAGGTTTCGGGTGTCAGGTGTCAGCAAAACGAGCCTGAAGACGTTAGGCATAATCAGATTCTGGCTTTCATTCGTTACTTTCTTTCATCTGTCATCTGTCATCTGTTTTCTGACACCTGACACCCGAAACCTTTAGTACGATAAGTGAAAATCGGATAAAGGAGAAAGTTTGTGGATAAAAAGGACTTTCCGATTATCCCCTCCAACCGTTTAGATGATCTGCATCATCTGGAAATCGCTGAAACGGCTGACCTGGTACTTTTTATGGCCGGCAACCAGTTTATGGCCATGGCGGAAATCGTGTCGGCGTTTCAAGCCCTGCATCCGGAAATAAAAAAAATATTTTACGAAACACTTCCACCGGGGCTGGAGCTTAAACAGATTCTGGCGCAAGGTGCTAGATTCCAGGACAGCGTTTTAACCGTTTATCCGGATATCTTTAGCTGCGTTAATCGTGAGGCGATGCAACTGCTTGAAAAGGAAGGCCATATCAAGGAAAATGACTACCACCTGTATCTGCATAACCGCTTAACACTCATGGTTCCCCGGGGCAACCCGGCCGGAATAACATCCGTGCGAGATCTGGGAAGAAGTGATATTCGGATCTCGCAGCCGGACCCTGAAAGTGAAGACATTGCCTATCACATCATGGATATGTACCGTCAGGCCGGCGGGGACGAGCTGGTTGATCGCATCATGGAAGAAAAACGGGCCGAAGGCACAACAATTTTCACGATTGTCCATCACCGGGAAACACCGTTGCGTATAGGAAAAAGGACCGTGGACGCAGGGCCGGTCTGGGCCACTGAAGCCATGTATGCCCGGTCAACCCAATTGGCATTCGAGGTGATCGATCCCGGTCCCGACCTGGATCAGAGAGATAAAATTAATTATTATGTCTGCACCTTACAAAAATCTCCCCACCCGGAAAACGCTCAAAAATTTTTAAAATTTATCCTTTCTTCAAAGGGTCAGAAAATTTATCAAAAACACGGCTTTCTGCCCCGCACCCGATAAGGCCTCTATTAAAAACTGGGTGTTCTTAACCCCGGTCAAATCCGACTCTGCAAGGATCTGCATGTGCGTAAATGCGCAACCAACATAAATACTGGCGGGGTACCAGGCCTTACAGGTTGACACACACCGGCTTCTTTAATAACCTTCAGGGAGCAACAAACAATAACAGCTGTTTGAATTTTAAGAACCGCGTGCCGCACACATCTTTACCCGAACAGCCTATGATTAAAGCGATGCCCAAAACTGTGACCGTTCTTTGGATCGCTATCCTGCTGATTACCGCGGGCACCTATGATTTTGTCCTTGCGGAACAGCGCTTTATCGACCATGGCAACGGAACAATTACAGATCGAAAACTGGGGCTCATGTGGGCCAAGACCGACAATCAGACCGATATCTTCTGGAATCAGGCTCAAAGCTGGCTCGAGAATGAATTCGCAGGCTCCATCCCTCAGCTTTACGACAATTGGCGTCTGCCGACGGTTTCAGAACTGCAAAGCCTTTTCGTGGAAGATCCCAAATATGAGGGCTATAGAACCGATTGCGGACATCCGGTCAAGGTCGTCCCGCAGATCAGACTCAGCTGCATACTCATCTGGACTTCCGATATGGCATTGGCGTTGCCGCTGGCGTTCAATTTTAACATCGGAAACGCCTTTACCATCGACTTACATGACAATAAAGGGTGCCGGGTGCTAGCCGTGCGCTCCCTGCAGCAATAATCCAGCGAAGCAAAATTTCGACCACCTGGGTTCAACCGAGCAAGGCTTTCCTAAAAATCCCTGACGCCAATCACAACAATATCTTCATGCATGGCCTGAAAGACTACCTGGCGGCCATAACCACACTGCTAAAAGGACTGGCGCCCAATAGGGATAGATAGACTTTCCCCTGCACAATAAATTTTCCCGTTTTTTTAAGATTTAACAAGCATCCCGTTACTTCTCGAATCTACCGAACAGCCCGATTTTTTTATTTTTCCTTAAGTTTGATGAATAATAAGACGATAATCATTAATAGGATTAAAGTGCTCCATTGCGATGGCGGCCACCGGGAAACCCTGTTGGATTTAAAAATATTCTACTTAATTTTGGTAGGTTATAAGCTATATCGACCTGTAGGAAGGAGCTGGATCGAAATCATATGGGCATCATTCACATCAACAAACTGAAACCGGGGATGATTCTGGATGAAGAAGTCAGGGATATTAATGGCCGACTGCTTCTGAAAAGAGATAAAAAAATTGACACCGCCCATATTCGAATTTTCAAGATTTGGGGGGTTACAGAGGTCAATATCCAGGGTAACAATGGCAGCAGGAACGCTTCCGGTGAACCTGCAGATCCGGAAGCGGTTGAAAAAATAAGAGAAAGTACAAAGGATCTATTTCGCCATGTCGATTTAGAACATCCGGCCAATAAAGAATTATTTCGAATTTCTGTTATTTTCCGCAGCAAATATAATTTGCAAGAAGAAAAAAAGCGCATCGATTTGGCAAAAATCGACACCGAGCAAAAGACGTTTGAAAAAGATTTTCTAAAAAAATTCACCAAAGAAAATATTTCACTCCCGGAGATACCTTCGATCGTTTTTGAATTAAACGAGGTGATTGCCAACCCGCTGTCATCGGCCGAGGATATTTCGCAGGTAATACAGCGCAGCCCGAGTTTGACGGCACTTTTATTGAAAATCGTTAATTCACCCTTTTATGGATTCCCTTCAAAAATCGATAAAATTTCACTTGCAGTGACTTTGATCGGCACGCGTGAAATTTCCGGCCTGGCACTTGGGATCAGCGTTCTTTCCCTGTTCAACAACATTCCTAAAGAAATACTCAGTATGTACTCTTTTCTGCGGCACAGTCTGGCCTGCGGTATCATTTCAAGGATACTGGCCGCCCATAAGAGCCTGCCCCAGACAGAACAATTGTTTGTCTCGGGATTGTTGCATGATCTGGGGCGATTGATTCTTTACAGTTATTTCCCTGAAGAATCACGCAATATATTGGGCCATGCGCAATCTTCAGATTCGCTGTTGTACCTGGAAGAAAATGATCATTTGGGCTGTAATCATAGCCATGTTGCCAAGCATCTGCTGGAGCGTTGGAAGCTGCCGATGGTTCTGGAGAACAATGTATTTTTTCATCACTGCCCCCGGGAAGCGCAGCAACCGGTCCCCGCCACACTGGTTCATCTGGCGGACATTATCGCCAACGGCCTGGGGATTGGTACCAGTGGTGAACGGTTTGTACCGCCACTGGATCATGTCGCCTGGGAAAACCTGGGGCTGTCACCGACGTGTTTTGATGTTGTTTCCAAACAGGCGGTCCATCAAGTTTTTGCACTCGAATCCATGATGGATATTTAACAATTTCATGAAAAACAATAAGCCCATACCATTAGATCCTGAAAAACTTCTCGCCCGCATCGATTATCTGGAGGAAAATCGACGCTTTATTCAAAATGTGCTTGAAATGGCACTGTCCTTGGGAGATTTTCAGGAAAATATAAATAAGGGCTACGGCCCCGAACATGTTTTACATGAAGCCGATAAGCGTATCAGCGATTTAATTCCTTTCGAAGCCAACGCACTGTATCTTGTGGATCAGGAAAGATCGGATTTCAATTTATCGGTATGCATTCAGAAACATCTGAAACCATTCATCCAAAAAGAAGTCGATCACATGATCGAAAACGGCTATTTTGCCTGGGCCATACGTGAAAAGCGCGGTGTTTTGATATCGTCCAAAAATCATAGCCGCAAATTCGTTCTGCATGTTATTGCCACTTATTCGCGCATCCGGGGTATGTTCATCGGCCTGCTGCCGGATAAAAATCATGCAATTCCGGATACGTCATTGACCCTGTTGTCCATTATTTTGCTCAATACCGCCAACGCCCTGGAGAGTCTTGAATTCTATTCATTGCTGCGCAATCAAAATGAAATTCTCGAAAAGAAGGTCGAAGAGCGCACCCAGACACTGGCCAAATATGAGCGTCAACTGCAACAGGTTCTCAAAATCCAGGCCATCGGCACACTGGCCGGCGGAATTGCCCACGACTTTAACAATATCCTGTTTCCCATCGTCGGGTACACTGAATTGACAATGGACGAGGTTCCCGAAGATAGTTTGGCGCATCAAAACCTGGAAGAGATTCTCAAAGCCGCCCATCGGGCCAAAGAACTGGTCCAGCAAATTCTGACATTCAGCCGGCAGAGCGTTCAGGAGCGCAAGCCGGTAAAGGTACAAAATATCATAACGGAAACGCTCAAGCTTCTGCGGGCATCGATCCCGGCATCCATAGAAATCATCCATAATATCGATGATGACTGTCGCCCCGTGATGGGAGATGCCACTCAAATTCATCAGGTGATCATGAATCTATGCACAAACGCCTACCAGGCGATGCAGGATAGGGGCGGCAGGTTGGAAATCAGCCTGAGCGAAGTGGATATCGGCTACGAAGAACCGATTGATAAAATCGGCATGCAGCCCGGCAAGCATTTGCAGTTGCTCGTTAAAGATGAAGGCTGCGGCATGGATGCTGCGGTGATGAACAGGATTTTTGAACCCTATTACACCACCAAAGAGCAAGGCAAAGGAACGGGACTGGGATTATCCGTCATTCATGGAATTGTGAAAAATCACAGGGGCGACATCACCGTTACGAGCACCCCCGGTAAGGGAACAATATTTCAGGTCTACTTGCCGATTATCGAAGATGCTGAGGCCGGAGCCACACTTGAGCCGTCCAATGGCGCCGCCAAGGGCAACGAGCGCATCCTTTTAATCGACGATGAAGAGCAGATCGTTTCTATGGAACAACAGATGCTGGAAAATTTAGGCTACCATGTCACAACCAAAACCGACAGCCATGAAGCCCTCAAGGTATTTGCTGAACAGCCCCACAATTTTGACCTTGTGATCACTGACATGACCATGCCGCATATGACCGGCGATCAGCTGGCCCAAAAAATAATGGATATCCAACCCAGCATTCCCGTCATTTTATGCACCGGTTTTAACGAGGTCATCACCGAAGAAAAAGCGCTGCAAATGGGCATCCAAAAATTTGTCATGAAACCGGTGGTAAAAAATGATTTAGCCACCGCCATTCGCACCGTGCTGGATCAAAATCCGCCGAACTGAGACATCTACCCGTATCTAAATTGCGCTCCGTTGTTGTAACGTACCTTCTGTTGACCGCTGCGCGGTTTTCAATTATGAATCAGGCAGACATCATTAATCATGGAATAGTGGAATGATGGAATAGCGGGTTTTTAAATGATTTTATCCATTTAAATTTTGTCTTCAAGACGAATTTTGCCATTTACCCAATATTGCACTATCTCAAGACCCATCTTTCCAATATTCCACCATTCCAATCGGGGCGTGGCCCCTATCTTGTGGTACAGGTGGAAAATGACCATTCATTCTCATAATTTCGTGGAAACCTATGATGGGCTGGTCGGTTTTGGTGCCGATCGAGAGACCGATGAAAACACCGTTGTATATTACCTTCAAAAATTTTCGGATGACCGGTTAATGAAAACCATCATCAACCGCCTGTCTGATGAAGAGCTTGCCGAAATTTTCAGTTTTATTACACGGCTGTTAAAAAAGCATCTGATCGGTAGCGAGTACCACCAAATCTTTTTAAAGGAGCAACCTTAATGGTATCTCGCTGCTGGCTTCTGGCTATTTGTTTCTGGCAGACACAGAGGGCCGCACTGCTAAAAGAGAATCTACAAAATAAAAACTTGATCAGGCTGTCAAGGATCTCGGATTATCAGCAAGTTGCCAGAAGCCAGATGCCAGAAAGGGGGGGGAGGTGTTAACCGAAAAACAACTCAACCGTTATGCGGATGTATTATTATGGGGCCTTCGGACCGCCAGAAACCGCAAACCGGCCAAAAACGACCTGGTGCTATTGCGTTTCGATCTGGCAGCCGTTCGCCTGGCCGAAATTTTATATGCGAAGCTGCTTAAAGCCGGCATTCATCCGCTGTTGCGGATGAACCCCACCGCATCTATGGAGCACGACTATTATGCCCTGGCAAACGATAAACAACTGGTTTATATCCCCCCCGGTGAAGAAACGTTATTTGCCGGACTAAATGGCAGCATATCGATTTATGCCCCGGAATCGCTAACGCATCTGAGCGGAATTGATCCGAAAAGAATCGGTACGGCAGCAGTTGCCAGAAAAAAATTACGCGATTTAATAGAGGAAAGGGAAGCGCGGGGGGAATTCAGCTGGACACTGTGCATTTTCCCCACCGCCACGCTGGCAAAACATGCACGCATCAGCCAAAAATCCTATTCAGCCCAAATTGTCAGGGCGTGCTTTTTAAATACGAGGACTCCGGTGGCAGAGTGGCAGCAGATTTATAAAGAGGCGCAAACAATTAAACAATGGCTCAATCGCATGCCGGTTGTTTATTTACATGTGGAGTCTGAAAACGTGGATCTGCACATCTCACTTGGAGAATACAGAAAGTGGGTCGGCATATCCGGCCGCAATATTCCCAGTTTTGAAATATTTGTCTCGCCGGACTGGCGCGGCACCCGGGGCACCTATTACGCAGACCAGCCATCCTATCGCAGCGGGAATTATGTCAAAGGCGTTCACCTGAAATTCGAGAAGGGCCGACTCGTGGAGATGGGGGCCGGGAAAGGGCAACATTTTGTTGAGCAACAGCTGAAAATGGATAAAGGTGCCGGCCGCCTGGGTGAGTTTTCGTTAACGGACAACCGTTTCTCACGGATCGACACATTTATGGCCAACACGCTTTTTGATGAGAATTATGGCGGCAAATACGGCAACTGCCACATTGCGTTAGGATCCTCTTATTCTAATACGTATGCCGGCAATCCGGTCGAATTGACCAAACAGATAAAGCGCAAACTCGGATTCAACGAATCCGCGCTGCACTGGGATTTCGTCAATACCGAAAAGAAACGCGTCAGCGCGCGTTTAAAATCCGCGGAAAAAATAACGATTTACGAAAACGGGAAATTTAAATATTAAGGAGAGCGTGCGGGTTCTAGAAAAAGCCGCTGACGATAAACATTCAGCGGCGGTTTTATTTTACGGTATCGGCCAATGTGCAAGATGCTTCAGGCGCTTAAGGCGGGTTTGGCCGGAATCGTCGCCAGTTTTTTGACCGACTCCACCAGGTCCTGAAGCGGAAATGGCTTGGAGAGGATGGCATCGAAACCCGAATCCTGAATCTGCCAGGGTGTGCCTGAAATCCCGATAATGGGAATGGAATTTTTACGAGAATTACGAATATGTCGAACCACCCCCTTGCCGTCGAGCCCGGGCATACGCAAGTCGGTGATCACCATATCGTAGCAGCCATCATCAAATTTTTTAACCCCTTCAATCCCATCAAGCGCTATTTCGACTTCATAGCCGAATCTTTTTAAGGCTGCTTCGATCACGCGCAAAATACCTTTTTCGTCATCGATAACTAAAATGGTGCACATGATTCCTTCCCTGAAAGCGGTTTGGTGTTTAAAACCTTGCTCACTTTTTAAGTAAGCATAATACCCTATAGAAAGGCCTTCTGTCAACAATATATTGTATGCGCTCTTTCCCAAAATACAATATATGGACATCACCGCTCTATTAAACAACTCCCGCCATACCGGCTCAATTAAAATCCGCCGACGGCAGGCATTGATCATTTCAACAATTTAATCCTGATTCGATAATATATGCGACGTCTATCATTGCGCCGCACCCTTCGAAATTGAATCCCCAAGGAAAGGAAAATGGAGCATATTGCCTGCAACCATATTTGGATAAAGTGCTGCAGGTGTCAAGCCGGATTAAGACGCTTTTTAATTTTTTAACCGCCCGAGTTATCAACAAAATGTATCCGTTTGAAATTTAAAAATAAAAAATCAGCCGACCCGATAAGATATTTAAATTCAATTGGTTATGCCGGAGCAAATTTTTCCAAAATATTTTAGTTAGATCCGAAGTTATCAACAAGTTATGAACAATTCCGACGGCAAGACCAAACTTCCAAAATCGCCCGTTTTTTAAAATTTTCTAACGGAATGAAAAATGATAGACCCGAAGGCGAGAAACGCTATTCATGGCAGGACGGCGGCAGTGATTAAAAAAAAGCGCCGGAACAAGGTTCCCGGCGCTGTTTTTAACATGCTTGCGCGGCAATGACAGGCATTCAATCTTTACCTTGGGGGGGCCAACGCAAGGTGAACGTCTAAACCTGCCATATTCACCCTGGATAAAACTAAATCTTGAACTTGCCGAAATCTTCCGGTGAAAGGTTTTCCAGATAGTCAGCCCATTTTTTACCTTCTTCGCTGGTATCCAGTACCTCTGCTTCACCGTCTCCCATTTTCGATTGTTGCATGACCTTATCCTCCACATAGATAGGGGCACCATATCGAAGGGCCAGCGCAATCGCATCGCTGGGGCGCGCATCCATTTCAAAATTTCCATCCTTGGAAATAAAATGGATTTTCGCATAAAACGTGTTATCTTTTAAATCACATACTTCAATTTTTGAGATCGAGATATTTAAGTGTTCGGTGAAATTTTTAAAAAGATCGTGCGTCATCGGACGTTCGTATTTAATATTTTGGAGCGCCGATGCAATTGAAGTTGCCTCTAACAATCCGATCCATATTGGAATAGCCTGGTCGTTTTCTTCCGATTTCAAAATGATAATCGGCGTGTTCGAGGCCGGATCCATTGTCAAACCCGCTATGCTCACCTTATGCAGCATAATTTTCAACTCCTTTCAACCCTCGCGGTGAGGGCTCGGCGCCTATCGCTTTACCAAACAGTGAATGCGACAAGGCTTTATCAATACGGACACCAATCAATTGGCCGGCTAAGCTTTGATCGGTGGCCGGATGTCCATCCAGATAAAAATTGACAATTTTGTTCGAGGGCGTACGACCCGTCCACTGCAATGCTTGATCTGCATCATCCGGTTGGCCGGATACTTGCTTTTTGCTCAAACCATCGATCAGAACCCACTGAGTGGAGCCGATCAAGACCTTGTTTTTTCTTTTTGTAAATTTCTCCTGCAAATCCAGGAGCGTCTGCAGCCGTTTTCTCTTTAAGGGCTCGGAAATCTTATGAGGCAGTTTAACAGACGGGGCTCGGGGACGATCAGAATACTGAAAGGCAAACAATCCGTCATATTCCACCGTTTTTATAAGTTCCAAGGTTTTTTCAAAATCAGCCTCTGTTTCTCCGGGGAAGCCGACAATCATATCCGATGTGATCGCTATCTCGTTACAAGTATCCCGTAGTTTCGCTACTTTGTCAAGGTACTGCTCAATGGTGTATTTGCGGTTCATTCGCTTTAATATCCTGTTTGAACCTGACTGAACCGGCAGATGAATATGGGGACACAATTTATCAAGATCCCTGAAAGCCGTGATAAGGTCCGGGCTTAAGTCCTTGGGATGAGTTGTGGTAAATCGAATTCTTAAAAGCCCTTCGATCCCATTTATTCTTTTTAAAAGCTCAGGAAATGTGCATAAGCTTTGTTTTTTCCCGTAACTGTTTACATTTTGCCCCAGCAGGATAACTTCCTTTACACCTTTTTCAACCAATACACCGATTTCCCGAATGATGCTCTCCGGCTCACGACTGGCTTCTCTGCCGCGAACGAAAGGAACCACGCAGTAAGCGCAATAGTTATCACAGCCCCGCATGATGGTAACGAATTTGGAAACCTGACTTTCAGTCTGGGGTCCGGCAAAAAATTCAGGGATATCCGCCACTTCATCCATATCAACATCAACGATCCGGCAGCGCCTGGCTTCGATTTGCTGAATAAGGCCCGGGAGCCTATCAATCGCCTGGGTACCAAAAACAAGGTCCACGGAGGGCATGCGTTCCAGAATCCGTTCGCCTTCCTGCTGGGCCACACAGCCAGCCACTCCGATAATCAGTCGTCTTTTATTGCGCTTCATCCTAGCAAGCCGACCCAGTAAGCTAAAGGCTTTTTGTTCAGCCTTGGCACGGACCGTACAGGTGTTAACGATAATCAAATCGGCCCTACCCATTGAAGTGGTTTGCTCATATCCTAAGGGTGCCAGCCGCAGGGCGATCTGCTCCGAATCATAAACATTCATCTGGCACCCAATTGTATGCAGATAAAGATACTTCGTTTTCATGTGTAAAAATTTAGGCTTGGTTTAGCGGAATGTTGCAGCTACCGCAGAATAGCCATTTTTAAGCATGTTGGGGCGGTTTTGGCCCTAAGGGCTCAATCATGATATCTTTTTTTAAATCCTTTAGAATTTCCGCGAACTGTTTTTCGCAACCGGGTGCGATGTGAAACGTGATAACCCCCCGGATTGCGTTCTCCGTTTTAAGTGTAGCAATACCGTCATAGGCTTCCAGAATAAATTTTAGAAAAGCGATCTCTCTACGATCCACGCGGTAATGCTGTTTTAGTGTTTTCAAAAATTTCCTGCTGGCACATCGGTGTCCGGTAGGTATCAGGTGTCAGCTGTCATTGTTCAGGATCTGATCAGGCGAGTTTCCAGGCACTCAATTCTGACACCTGAAACCTGACACGTATTTGTTATTAAACATAAAACATACGCCCCGCTGAGCTGATAAACGCCTATTAACACAGCTAACAGGCTAAAGACGAAGCTTTTTAAAGACGTGCCAAAGAGTATAACCACATCTTTATTATTTGCAATAAAAAACACCCGGCGGTTTGGGCAATTTTGGGTTGTTCAATCTGCCATGATACGGTATAGGGCCGTCAATGGAAAAAAAATGGCAAATACTGAAGCCGGACGCCGAGACCGTAAAAAAGTTGCGTGCAAGATTGCAATGCCATCCGATCACAGCTACCATTCTTGTCAACCGCAACCTGACATCCGCCCAGCAGGCCTCACGCTTTATCAGTTCCCCTTTGAGTGAGGTTCGCACACCCTTCAGCCTGAAAGAAATGGATGTTGCGGTCCAGCGTATTTACCGGGCAATTATTGAAAACGAAAATATTTTAATATTTGGCGACTACGATGTTGACGGCATCACCGCTACAGCCGTGCTTTTGGATTTTCTGGGGGAAACCAGAGCCAACGTGTCCGCCTATATCCCCCATCGAATAAAAGAAGGATACAGTCTGCAACCCCGTCATATCGGAGACTACGCCCTCCCCAACCGGATACAGTTGATTATCACTGCCGATTGTGGTTCGAGCAGTCATGACGCCATCATCGCAGCCCGCGATTCTGGAATCGATGTCATTGTTACCGATCATCACATGATCTCTGAAAAAATCCCTCCAGCCGTGGCGGTTCTTAACCCAAAACGACATGATTGCCAGTCGGGCATGGAAATGATGGCCGGAGTCGGCATGGCTTTTTCACTCGTGGTCGGCTTGCGAAAATACCTGCGAGACCATAATTTCTGGAAAGACCGACCGGAGCCCAATCTCAAAAATCTCTGCGATCTCGTTGCCCTGGGGACCATCGCTGATATGGTCCCTCTGATCGAAGAGAATCGAATTTATTCAAAAGCAGGGCTTGACCTCATAAATTCCGCCAAACGACCCGGTTTAAAGGCGCTCCGAATGGTGGCCGGTATTGCGGATCGGCCGGCAGATGCCGAGGATATTGCCTTCAGATTGGCGCCACGATTAAATGCTGCCGGGCGCATGGATCATGCCTCCATCGCATTGAAGTTGCTTACCACCGCCGACAACGCCACAGCCCGAAAGCTGGCCGAATCGCTAAATGGATTGAACGATCGGCGTCAGAAACAGGAACGCTTGATCCTCGAGGACATTCTTTCGGACTTTGAACACCACCCGGATCGCCTCAAAAAAAAGGCTCTGGTATGCTGGCATCCCGAGTGGCATCCAGGCGTTCTTGGGATTGTGGCATCCCGCATTATGGAAAAGTATTTTCGGCCGGTCGTTCTGATTTCAGTTCAGGAAGAATTTGGCAAGGGGTCTGCCAGAAGCATTCCCGGAGTGGACTTGTTCGAAGCACTGCATACCTGTCGGCAGTACCTGGAAAATTTCGGCGGTCATTCAATGGCGGCCGGTTTGACCGTTCGGACGCAAAATTTGGCGAAGTTTCAAGACAGCTTTGAGGAGACGGTCGCCAAAATGACCCGATCCGATGATTCCATTCCCCAACTGAGCATTGACGCCGAAATCAAATTCGCCGATATAACGGAAATACTGATCGACGAGATCGAAGCCTTGAGCCCGTTTGGCACCGCCAACCCGGAACCCGTAGTGATGGCTCGAAACATTAAGGTTGTATCCTCAAAAATTGTGGGGAAAAATCACCGCAAAATGCTGCTGGCTCAAGATTCCGACGGCGCGTCGAAACCGGTTCATGCAATCTGCTTCAATGCAGAGGGCCGGTTGCAGACGGAGACGGCTTTTAGTCGCATCGCCTTTCGGATGCGCTGGAATCGCTGGAATGCAAATAAAACGATCCAGCTGATTGTAGAGGATGCCTCTTAGTATCAAAGGTTCAGTGGTTTAGGGCTAGGACAACCTTGAACGCTGAACCTTTGAACCCTGAACCCTTGAGCTATAAATTAATTAATACCGATAAAGCAAATTAGGTGCTTGGAGCTTGAGATTTTCGGATTGACTCGCGGTTATCCACTAAGAACTTGAGAGTCTTCAAGCAGAACTTCCAATCGGGCCAGGTCCACTTCGGATAATTGGAGCTGACGCGCTTCCGGGGTTTCCATGAGAACGATCGATGGGTCTTGGTATAAACCGATCCCTTTTTTATGGCACATGTGATTGGCCAGCCGAACCAGCACGAGCAAAAGGTTATTACAATCAAAATCTTCCATATGATGATCCCTTGCAATCCGACAGTATTTTTGAGGCAGATTCCAATGATTCAAAAGCGAATTTCCCTGTTCGGTGTGCAGATTTTGCATGGCCTCATCCATGAGCGTATCGGACGGCCGATGGTCGATTTCCCCTGAAGCCTTCATATCATCTATGGCCTTCAGGATAAAAAGCTTGCCCACGTCATGAAGCAGACCGGCAATAAAGGTTTCATGACATACGGCCTGAAATCCGGTCTGTTTGGCGAGCCAGTTTGCACCCATTGCACATCCTACCGAGTGGCGCCAGAGTTTACCCATAATTTTGTGTACAACCGGATCCTTGGACTGGAAATTATGTTGCAGGGTAACCAGGGTGACGATGTTTGCCACCTCTTTGTAGCCCAGCCGGATGATGGCGTCTCTGACCGTGGCCACCTGGCTCAGGCCTTTGTAAAATGAGGAGTTCGAAACGCGCAAAACCTCTCCGGTAAGCGATTGGTCACTGACGATTGATTTTTCAATCATACGCGTGTCAGGTTCATCTTTGGCGATCTCTTTCTGAATACGAAGAGCCGTTGCGTTAAACGCCGGGAGCTTAACCCTTTTTGCAGTTAAATGCGTGTTGATCATTTCAACCAGAGAGCTATCTGTATTCATAAAGAATCTCCTATCAAGCGCCGCAGTTCCGGTATGGGTCTCGGATTTTGCAGACGCGGAAGACTTCGCAGTAATTCATCAAGGGTGGTAATCCCGTCGACCGCTTTAACAATTCCATCCTCTATCAGGGTGAGCAGCCCGGTGGACGCGATGCTGATCTGCCGAAGCTCTTTGCTCGTCCTGCGCTCTAAGACGGCATCCCGGACCAATTCATCCATAATAAGCAGTTCAAAGATACCGACGCGCCCTTTGTAGCCGGAATGCTGGCAATTGGCGCATCCAAAGGCTTTGCGGAACCGTGCGCCGGCAATATCTTTGGGCGTGTAACCGACGCGTTGCAGTACCCGGGACTCGGGTTTAAAGGGCTGATTGCAAAACGGGCATAACCTTCGCAGCAACCGCTGTGAAATGACACTGACCACTGTCGAAGCAATCATAAAGGCCTCGATATTCATATTCAGCAGCCGTATCAGCCCGCCGACGCAGTCTTCGGTGTGAAATGTTGTCAGAACTTTGTGTCCCGTCAAGGCCGCCTGGACGGCAACTTCTGCGGAAAAATTATCACGGATTTCTCCGATGACGATAACATCGGGATCCTGACGCAGGATATGACGCAGCGTTTCTTCATAGGTTAACCCGATTTTGGGATTGATGGAACATTGGGATATACCGTCGATGACATATTCAACCGGCTCTTCTGCGGTGATGATGCTCATTTGCGGATTTAAGATATGGTGAAGGCAACTGTATACCGTGGTTGTCTTTCCGGATCCCGTAGGACCGGTAACCAGAAGTACGCCGCTGGGCAAATCCAGCGCTTCTTCCAGAAATCGTTGCAATATGCGGTCGGGCAAGCCGATATCTTCAATTTTACGCAACTGGCTGTGGCGATTCAGAAGCCGCAGTACGACTTTTTCGCCGTGCACCGTAACGTAAAAAGATGCGCGCAGGTCCAGCTGCCCATCCGGATGCTCAAAAAAGAAACGTCCGCCCTGATGCCGGCGCTTTTCAGTAATATCAACCTCGCACAGGACCTTAATTCGGCTGGCGATTGCAGGTGCAGTTTCCGCCGGGAAATCTTCAAAGTGGATCAAGACGCCATCCTGGCGGAAGCGAACGCGCAAATGATCGTTTAAGGGTTCGATATGAATGTCGCTCGCATCTCTATGAATAGCTGCCAGTATAATATCATCGACCAGTCTGACGATAAATTGTTCATCCATAGCAGAGACCTGCTTTTTCATTTCTCCGCGCTGGGCTTTCGCCACCACCTCCATGATGGCGCTTTTACAGGCGACGACAGGAAGAATATTATCTCCGAATACCTGGCGGGCTGCCTGGTGTTCGTCTTGATTCAACGGATCGGCAAAGGCCACCACAGTTTTCACACCGTCGGCCCGAATCGGCAATAAAAGATGCTTCTCATACCATTTCAGAGGAACTCTGGCGAAAAGCTTGCGATCGATGGTGCTCCATTCAGGCTCAATATACGGCAGCCCATGCTGTAAAGAAAGGGTCTCTACCAGTACCTGTTCCTCGATAAGCTGATTATCGACGAGGATTTCGCCAATTTTTCGTCTTGATTTTTCCTCTTTCTGAATAGCGAGAGCCCGCCGCAAATCGGATGCCTGGATATGTCCCATTTCCACCAGAAGACCGCCGATGCGCATAGAAACGGGTTTTTTTCGTATGGCTGCCTTTATCTGCTCATCGGTGATGAATTTCAGTTCTTTGATAACCTGCAGCAACGGACGGGGGGCTTCGAGTTTGGATTGCACACGACGTGCATATTCGATCTGCTTATCGGTCAGGGAACCGCACTTCAACAGGTGATCCACAAGATCGGTGGGTCCGTGCGCCCCGCTTTCCTTCAGCCCGATTGGCGCTTCTGCTGAAGCCGAATAGTTATTCATTGCCGTTGTCATTACCAATGATATCGACATTTTCCGGAAAAAACTTTAGGGGTATATCGGGTGAATATTTTGCTTGCAAATGAGTGTGTTACCCATTATGATGCCACCACAATTTCGATATCAACCATTTCAAACAGAAGGTGAGACCATGGCCAAGGTATTTCGGCCAAGCACCCGCGAGGCCAGTATCCTATCCAAAATTGAATCCCGAAAAGAGTATGACCGCAAACGCGCCATTAATGCCATCAATGATTGTATCGATCCTTTATCCAATGCAATTGCAATGCATCTTGTCGACAGCAATCTGGTGGAAACCACCAATAAAAATTCGCTTGAAGAGCAAATCCAGAAGTGTCTCGAAAAATTGGGGCGCGCCGATGAGTTTGAAATCGACTATCAGGTGGCACCCATCCGAAATGTCGTTCCACAGCCGCATGTTGTCAGCTTATTTCTGACGTCCTTTGTCATTGAAAAAGTTATTAAACATAAAGACGTTGTCGATATTTTTGGGTCGGACGAAGATATCTATATGTGTATCCACCAGCAAGTCAAAAAATTCCTGCCAACCTAATGCGTCCCCGTTTTCACCCCAGGTTAATCAACGGGCCTTTTGATGACCCCGGTTTATATATTCCATTTCTTTTTGAAAACCGGGCTGTTCTATTTGACCTCGGCGATATCTATGCACTTGCGCCCAGAGATATTCTCAAAATCAGTCATGTATTTGTGACCCATACGCACATGGATCATTTTATCGGTTTCGACAGACTTCTGCGGCTTTGTCTGGGCCGCGAAAAGCAGTTGTTTATGTATGGTCCCCGGGGATTTTTAAAAAACGCCGAAGGTAAACTCGCCGGCTATTCGTGGAACCTGGTAGAAAATTATCAGTACCGTCTGACGCTACACCTTACCGAGATCCATGCGGAACATCTGATAACAAAAACCTATCATTGCCGGGATAAATTTTTGACTTCAAAAAAGACTGCCGAACGCGCTTTCAACGGCGTACTGCTCGAAGAAGCGGGGTTTCGCATATTCGGTGTCATTTTGGACCACAGTCTTCCCTGTCTTGGATTTTCGATTCATGAAAGGTTTCATGTCAATATTGTTCGAGAGGGCCTGAGTGCTTTAGGGCTTGAAACCGGCCCCTGGCTGTCGCGGTTCAAGCAGGCACTGTATCGCCAAAGTGATCCAGATTCGGATTTTGAAGCTGGAATCGGAGGCCAACGGCAGAAAAGGCAATTCAAGCTCGGAGAACTGGCCGAAAAAATTGCACTGATTACGCCGGGTGAAAAAATTACTTACATCAGCGATGTGGCATACAGCGATGCCAATGAAGAGAAAATCGTTGAGTTTGCCAAAGATGCCGACCACCTTTTTATCGAGGCCGCTTTCCTGGACAAAGACAGCGCCATGGCCCGGGAAAAGTCCCATCTCACCGCCCGTCAGGCCGGCGAACTGGCGGCCAAATCCGGTGCCAGGCAGTTCACGGTCTTCCACTTCTCCCCCCGCTATCTTGGCCAGGAAAGTCTTCTATATAAGGAAGCTACTGAGGCGTATGAGAATTTAAGCTGATATATGTCTTTTATTCAACCCTGCGCCGGGACGAAAGGCTCGGCCACGCACCTGACAATTCCGCATATCAGGCTTAATCTTGCAATATTGTCTCACCTTTCACCAGCCAGGAAACCCCGAATGCGACAACCGCTATAGCTTCGAACCAAAATCCCGGGCGATATACTTTAAGCGACGATTTTATTTCATTCGGAAGAATAGCGTAAATGGCAATGAGCAACAGGCAAATAATCATTACATATCCGCACGTCTTGTAAATCTTATTCCTTTGGCGCTTTTTAATTGAAGGCGCTTTGTTCGGATCTGTTTATGTAAACAAGAACAGCGAGAAATAGATAAGCGAAAGGAAAAACAGTGCCGCAAAGAACAGGTGTATTTCCCATCACACCCCCTTTTCCTGAGATAAAATAGTGAGTCAAATGAGAAACTGATGTCACCCCAAAAAGTGGACACATAGTTAAGCTTGATTTTTCAGCTCCAGCTGAATCAGATAAAGCTCGTCTTTTTGGGTATTGTCAATACGCACCTGTTCTTTTGCGCTGCAGGTTATAGATTCTCTCGAATGCAGTATCTTTCGATCGGAGCCGGCGCTGACGGTTGCCTGCCCTTTGACAACAAAAAGATGATAGACCGTGTTCTTATTTGCCGGCAGCTCAAGCGCAGAATGGGGATAAACCGTCAACTCGGCTGTTTTACAATTATCTCCGTGATCGAGCAGCCTGGAGATGCCCCAGGGGTGGTAAGCGCTGCGATGCTGATGAAACTCCCGGCGTCCTTGATCTTTTAACCTGGAAACAATGGATTTCACATCGCGGCTGCGATCAAGATCGGAAACAAAAACGGAATCGGCCGTTTCCACCACGGCTATATCCCGCAGGCCGTTGGCAGCGATCAGCCGGTCATGGCCAAGGATCAGGCAATTGCGGGTATCCTGTAAAATGACATCCCCATCGACGACATTGTTATCGTCATCCTTTTTCAGAAAATCATAAAGCGATTTCCAGGATCCGATGTCGCTCCAACCAAAATCCGAGGGCAGCACGACGCCCTTTTCGGTTTTTTCCATGATGGCATGGTCAATGGAGATATCGCTCAGTTGCTCATAATCCTGCCTGGCGATCGGTTTATCCACAGTAAAAATGCTTTTCATTTTTGCAAGTAATTCAGGCTGGTGGGTTTTAAACTCGGATAAAATAACCGAGGCTTTAAAGGCAAACATTCCGCTGTTCCAGAAAAAATTGCCGGCTTTGATGTATTTTTCAGCGGTGGGCTGGTCGGGCTTCTCAACAAAACGCTTAAGTCTTAAGGCACCATGGGACATTTTGGGGCCGCCCTCGACATATCCATAGCCCGTCTCGGGGTAATGGGGCTGAATGCCGAAAGTGACCACATATCCGTCATTGGCCAGCTTTATGGCGGCTTCGAGCCTGTTGTGGAATTCGTCCGCATTTTTGATGACATGATCCGCCGGGAAAATGCACAGAACGGCGTCTTTTGCAAAGTCCAGCACATGTAAGGCCGCCAGCAAAATCGCCGGCGCCGTATTGCGACCGCTGGGCTCGCATATCAATTTGCCCTCTGGTTTGAGGCCGAGATTCTCAACTTGTTTGGCGGTTTCATGGAAATGCTGCTCGCCGCAGACCACTTTGACGTTTTCGATATCCAGTACCGGCGGTAAACGTTTAATTGTTTCCTGCAGCAGGGATTCTTCCCCGATGAACTTGACCAGTTGTTTGGGATACAGTTCTCTGGAAATCGGCCACAGCCGGGTTCCCATTCCACCCGCCAGCAGGATGGGGAAAACGTTGAGGTCAGGTTTGGCCATAATTTCTTCTACCTCTAATTCAAAAGCATAAACCGCGTTGGGCAATAGCGTACAAAAAGTGACTAAAGTGACTAAAGTGAGCTAAAGTGCCTAGAATTATAGGGTCGCTGCGCTCCATCTTTTATTAAAATTGATCGTTCGACCCGGAGGCTCTCGACGGGTAGAATTCATTAACTTTAGTCACTGTTATAACGATAGTTATTTCGATAATTGTTCGTTTTTGCAGCGATGCACTGGGTTTCAACAGCATTGTAGCCCAGCAGCTCATTGACTTCCCGGACTAAAGCGCCACCGGCCTTTAGCTTCAAAGAATCCGGCAGGGCAACAATTGCGTCGGTGTTTTCGGGACTGCGTAAATGCAGATATGCCCGGCACCCGCCCGGATGCTTTTTTAAAATTTCGTGCAGTTCGACTAGTGCCTCGCGACCAGTATCTGATATCTCTAAATTAAAATGGATGCTGGCCGTCCAGGTCTCTTCGGCTTTATTCATAGCGACCACCTTTTCGGCCAGAATCTTAACCGATTGTTCATCCTTTTGAACCTGTCCCTGAATCAGAACAGCGTTATCCTCGACGAGCAGATCACTCACACCAGCATACACCCGCGAAAACACCGTGGCCTCAACCGCACCGTGCAGATCCTCGATGGTGACAAAGGCCATCAAGTCGCCTCTTTTGGTTTTGATAATCTTGGTGTTTCGAATCAGGCCCCCGATACGAACGGCACCGCCGTTTTTTAGCTCTTTGATGGAGATCGCATTGGCATTGGTAAACTTGTCGAGCAAATCTTCATAGCGTTTTAAAGGATGCCCGCTGATATAAAACCCCAGGGACTCCTTTTCAAACGCCAGGCGCTGCTTTTCAGACCACTCTTCGATTTGCGGAAGGGCCGGAGCGTTGATGACTTGAGAGTTTACGGTACCATCGAATAGTCCGATTTGAGGATCGAGGCGCTCCTTTTGTACCCGCTGACCGTAATCCAGCACATCTTCCAGGGCTGCAATCATCTGGGAGCGGTTCGCACCGGTGGTGTCAAAGGCACCGCATTTAATTAGAGATTCAACCACCCGTTTATTGACTCTTTTTAGATCCACGCGCTCGCAAAAATCAAAAAGAGATGAGAAACCGTCGTCTCCGCGGGATTCGATGATGGTTTCAATGGCACTTTCGCCCACATTCTTGACGGCCACCAGACCAAACCGGATCTTATCACCATAAACGCTAAAGGTTTTATCGCTGTAATTGATATCCGGCGGCAAAACCGCAATACCGTGACTGCGACATTCGGCGATGTATTTTACCACGCCATCGGTGGAGTGCATTTCGCTGGTCAGCAAAGCGGCCATGAATTCGACCGAAAAGTGGGCTTTGAGATAAGCGGTTTGATAGGCAATCAGCGCATAGGCCGCACTGTGGGATTTGTTGAACCCGTAACCGCCGAACTTTTCCATCAATGAAAATATCGGCGCGGCTTCATCGGCGACAATCTCATTTTCGGCGGCTCCGGTAACAAAGCGCTCACGGTGTTCGGCCATGATCGCCTGGATCTTTTTACCCATGGCCTTGCGCAGATCATCGGCCTCTGCCATTGAATAGTTGGCCAGATCGTTGGCAATTTTCATGACCTGTTCCTGATAAACGATCACCCCGTAAGTTTCTTTTAAGATCGGCTCCAGCTGGGGCAATGGATACTCCACCTTCTTTTTGCCATGCTTGCGGGCCACGTAATCATCAATCATACCGCTTTCCATCGGTCCGGGACGGTAAAGCGCTACCAAAGCGATAACGTCATCAAAAGATTCCGGTTTGAGCCGGACAAGTAAATCTTTCATGCCCGAACTCTCAAGCTGAAACACGCCGGTGGTGTCCCCGGCAGATAAAAGGCGGTAGGTGTCGGCATCGGTCAATTCGATGTTGTCAAGATCCGGCGGGGTTTTGCCCTGACTGGCAATCAGGGAAAGGGTGTTGGCAATGACCGTCAGATTGCGTAGACCCAGAAAGTCAAACTTTACCAGTCCGATTTTCTCGACGACTTTCATATCATACTGGGTGACCACCTCACCTTTTTTCCCCCGATAAAGCGGCATATAGTTGACCAGGGGCTCGTCGGCGATGACGACGCCGGCCGCGTGGGTCGATGCATGCCGGGGAAGGCCTTCCAGCACCCGGCAGATGTTGATGAGCTCATCGATTTCAGGCCGCTGACGCGCCAGTTCGCGTATCCGGGGCTCCCGTTCCAGGGCCTCGTCCAGACTGATATTTAAGATGTCCGGAACCATTTTGGCGATGGCATCCACTTCCGCCAGCGGGATATCCATGGCACGGCCGACATCGCGGATAACCGCCCGGGTTTTCAATTTCCCGAATGTAATAATCTGGGCGACGTAATCCCCGCCCCCGTATTTGTCGACCACATATTTATAGACGTCTTCCCGCCCGTCGATGCAAAAATCAACATCGATATCCGGCATGCTCTTGCGGGCCGGGTTGAGAAAGCGCTCAAAAATCAGCCCATGGGCGATGGGGTCTAAATCGGTGATTCCCAGGCTATAAGCCACCAGACTGCCGGCAGCCGAACCTCGCCCGGGCCCGACCGGCACATTATTTTCCTTGGCGTAACGAATAAAATCGGCCACAATCAGAAAATAGCCCGAAAATCCCATATCGCATATGACCGAAATTTCATATTCCAGGCGATCGCGATAAAGGGCTTCATCGATTTGAGCGTTCTTTGCTTTAAGCCGCTGAATCCGCTTTTCAAACCCTTGACGAACGTTTTGGGTAAAAAGCGCATCGCTGCTCGTCTCCGACGCATCGGCAAACCGCGGGAAGTGATAGGTTTTAAAATCAAAGTCGATATGACACCGGCCGGCAATGTCCACGGTGTTACTGAGTGCACCCGGATAGTCTTTAAATGCGGTGTGCATTTCAGCTTTAGATTTAAAATAAAGCTGATCGGTCCGAAACTTGAGGCGTTCATTATCCTGGATCGTTTTGCCGGTCTGAATGCATAGCAAAACATCATGGGCGCGCACGTCCTCTTTACTCAGATAATGGCAGTCATTGCTGGCCACCAGAGGAATCGATAATCGCTGGCTGATGTCTAAAAGCGTCTGATTGACCTGTTCCTGCTCTTCGATACCGTTGTTCTGGACTTCCAGAAAAAAATTATTTTCCCCAAAAATTTCAAGATATCCGTGTGCGACTTCCTCGGCCTTTTCGATGCGTCCTTGCTGGATCCGACGCGGAATCTCGCCGTGTAGACAGGCGGTTAAGCCGATCAGGCCCTTGCTGCACTCTTTGAGGATTTGTTTGTCAATGCGGGGCCTATAGTAAAAGCCTTCAAGCTGTGCAGCTGTGGCCAGTTTACACAGGTTGCGGTAGCCCTCATTATTTTTGGCCAGCAGGATTAAATGCGAAAGCCCTTTATTGTCCAGCGGGGTCTTGTCAAACCGGCTCCTGGGGGCCACATAGATTTCACAGCCGATAATCGGCTTTATCCCGGCCCGGGTGGCCTTTTCATAAAATTCTACAGCACCGAACATCGTACCGTGATCGGTAACGGTTACGGCCTGCATTTCAAATTCGGCCGCACGCCTTAACAGATCATCAATACGAATGGCGCCGTCTAACAGACTATACTGGGTATGGACATGCAGATGAACAAAATCGGGAACGGCTTCAGTCATAAATCACTCACTTCAAAATTGAAATTGAATTGAAAAAGTAAACTCAAATAAAGATCGATGATTTGTGAGGGTAAATGGGCAAGACTTCTATTTATACCATAAATGCAATTTATTTTCGACGCGCAATTTCATGTGAAACTTCACCGCCGGCAAACGCTTCTGAACAAATCGCAACGCAGCCATTGAGCGTGAGATGCATTTTTGAGACGGGTTTTACTCCAGGGAATAGTTGGGTGCTTCTTTGGTAATGATCACATCATGCACGTGGCTTTCGCGCATACCGGCAGCGCTGACTTTCACGAAACGCGCCTTTTCGCGTAACTCATCCAGGGTGCGGCAACCGACATACCCCATACCGGCCTTTAACCCCCCCACCAGCTGAAAAATAGTTCCGGCGAGGGTTCCGCGGTAAGGTACGCGGCCGACAATACCTTCCGGCACCAGCTTATCTTCATCGGCTTTTTCGGTTTGATAATAGCGATCCTTGCTGCCTTTTTTCATTGCCTCAATCGAACCCATACCGCGGTATACTTTATAGCTTCGACCCTGGAAAAAAATCTGTTCCCCCGGCGTCTCGTCAGTGCCGGCAAACAGTCCGCCGATCATAACCACAGAGGCGCCGGCACCGATCGCCTTGGTAATGTCCCCTGAAAACCGGATACCGCCGTCTGCGATCAAGGGGACGCCGGTTTTATCGGAAATGGCCCGGCAGTTCATAATGGCGGTAAATTGAGGCACACCAATGCCGGCAACGATGCGGGTCGTGCAGATGGAGCCCGGACCGATACCGATCTTGACACCATCGGCACCGACATTTATCAAATCTTCCGCGCCTTTGGCTGTACCGACATTGCCCGCGATAAGCTCCAGATCCCGATGATTGTGCTTTAATGTTTGAACGGCCGAAATGACATTTTCAGTATGCCCGTGTGAAGTATCGATTAAAATCACGTCGGCACCGGCCTTCAGAAGGGCTTCAGCGCGTTCTTCCATATCCGGCCCGACCCCAACAGCCGCGCCTACCCGTAACCGACCCATTCGGTCTTTGCAGGCATTCGGATATTTTTTTAGCTTCTCAATGTCCTTGATGGTGATCAATCCGGTCAAACGACCCTTCTGGTCAACCACCAAAAGTTTTTCAATGCGGTGCCGGTGGAGCAGTTGTTTCGAATCTTCAAGGGAAATTCCTTCGTGGACCGTCACAAGATTATCTTTGGTCATTACGTCAGAGACATTTTTTTCAAGATCGGTTTCAAACCGTAAATCCCGGTTGGTGACGATCCCAACGAGCTGGTCTCCTGTGGTCACCGGTACCCCCGATATACGGTATTTTTCCATTAACTTGAGGACTTCGGCCACTTTCTGTTCGGGACGAATCGTAACCGGATCCACGATCATGCCGCTTTCCGATTTTTTTACCTTGTCAACCTCTGTTGCCTGGCTTTGGATACTTATGTTGCGGTGGATGAAGCCTATGCCACCTTCCCGCGCGATGCTGATAGCCGTATCCGCCTCGGTAACGGTGTCCATGGCCGCACTGACAATCGGTATATTCAAGGTGATGTTGCGGGTCAGGCGGGTGCTGACATTTACATCCTTGGGTAACACATCTGAATAATTCGGAATCAGCAATACATCATCAAAGGAATAAGCTTCTTCAGGCGGTATTTTGGGCATATGCTTTCTCCGTTAAACTTTTTAGGCATCCGAATAGCAAAACCCATCGTCTTTAGCAATCATTTATTTGGCAACTTGACAATAAGGCCCATTGCATAATAGAAGCTATCTTCTAAATGCATCAAAGGATAATAGGTTGCGTCCGTTGGCCCGTTAACCCGCTTGCCGGTTGAATAAAATCAGACATAATTCCTTTTTGAACGGGCCTAACCGGCCTAACTGGCTAAAAGGAACAACGCGCCAACCTAATTGCGTGATCACCTATTTTTGAGATAACTTCTCGTAAAACATCTTCAATTAACAAACACGTAAAGTCGTGAACGTATGCTGATTAAGGTAAATCCTATCAATCCTCAAAGCCGACTCATTCAGGAAGCGGTCGACATTCTGATCAAAGGCGGTATCGTCGTCTATCCAACCGACACCCATTATGGCATCGGCTGTGATATCTTGAATAAAAAGGCCATTGAAAGAATCTACCAATTGAAACAGCGCAATAAAAGCAAGCCCTTCAGTTTTATTTGTTCGGGGCTCAAAAACATTAGTCATTATGCCAAGGTATCCAATTATGCCTATAAGACCATGAGAAGGCTTTTGCCGGGCCCCTATACCTTTATCCTCGAGGGTTCAAAACTGGTGCCCAAGATTATGTTGACCAAACGCAAAACAGCTGGAATACGGGTACCGGATCATAAAATATGTCTCGAACTGGTAGAGGGACTGGGAAACCCCATTATTACCACAAGTGCCACGATGCCTGACGGAAGCACCCTTAACGATGCATCCCTAATTCATGACGTATTTAAAAACCGCATTGATTTGGTGATTGATGGAGATATCGTACCGGGAAAACCGTCAAGTGTTATTTCTTTGATAAATGACACACCCGTGGTTATCCGCAAGGGGACGGGGGATGTGAGCATATTTGAATAAGAAAAAACCCATCTCAAGAAGGTGGCTAAGGGTTCAGGGTAAGGCGTCCCGTGAATTGAAAACGGAGCCTACACGGAGTACGTGAGTATTTCAATTCGCGGGACAACACAGTCCTGGGCACTTAGACGCCTTTTTGAGATGGGTTTTAGTCTTCGTTGAGCTTTTCTTGCAGATTCTCGCGTAAAATTTCACCAAAAGTGGAAGTTGCCGGCCTTACATTATTGACATACTCGCTGAGCAAGTTTTGTTCATCCTCGATTTCGAGTCGTTTGATTGAAAGGCCGATGCGCCTCTCATCCGTATTGATATTCATGACCCTGGCGGTAATGACATCACCCACCTTGAATTTTTCCGTCGGCGATTTTATTTTTTCGTTGCTGATTTCAGATATATGAACAAGGCCTTCAATACCTTCTTCCAGCTCAACAAAAATGCCAAAATCCGTCAGGTTGGTAACTGTACCGGTTATTTCCTTACCCACCTCATATCTTTCAGCTACCGTCTCCCACGGGTCATCCTGTAATTGTTTGATACCTAGTGAGAAACGCTCGTTTTCTTTTTCGATATCCAATACGATGGCCTGAACGACATCGCCCTTTTTATAAAGCTCGGAGGGGTGCTTGATCCGTTTAGTCCAGGAAATATCGGAGATGTGAACCAGCCCATCGATGCCTTCATCAATTCCGATAAACAGCCCAAAGTCCGTGATGTTTTTTAATTTCCCTTCGATGGTGGTCCCGATCGGATATTTTTCACTGATCACATCCCAGGGATTCGGGACAACCTGTTTCATCCCCAGTGAAATCCGGCGGCTTTCGGGTTTAATATCGAGGACCACGGCCTCCACCTCATCTCCGACCGAAACGACCTTGGAGGGATGCCGAATTTTGCGCGTCCAGGACATTTCAGACACATGGATGAGTCCTTCAATACCTTCTTCAAGTTCGATAAACGCGCCGTAATCCGTTAAACTTACGACCTTTCCCGTCACCCGGGAACCGACAGCATAATTTTCCGCAGCCGTGGACCAGGGATCCCCGGTAAGTTGTTTCATTCCCAGAGAGACGCGTTCGTTTTCCAGATCCAGATTTAAGATCTTGACGGTGATCGGATCGCCGATTGCGAATAGCTCTGAGGGATGTTTCACGCGTCCCCATGATATGTCGGTAATGTGAAGCAGTCCGTCAACGCCGCCGAGATCAACAAATACGCCATATTCGGTTATATTTTTAACGATACCTTCAACGACCTTGCCCTCTTCAATGGTGGCCAGAGTGGCGGAGCGCTTTTCCTCAAGATCTTTCTCTAGAATGGCCCGCCGGGAAAGGACAATATTGCTGCGTTTGCGGTTGTATTTTAAAATCTTGAAATCAAACTCTTTACCGACCATTTCATCGAGATTTCGAATCGGCCGCAGATCGGCCTGTGAGCCGGGCAAAAACGCCGGAACACCGATGTCCACTGAAAATCCACCTTTGACGCGATTGGTAATTGTACCTTTGACGGTACCCTCATCATCGTAGGATGTTTTAATCGATTCCCAGATTTTTATATTGGCGGCTTTATCCTTAGACAACAGGACGCGTTCATCCTCATCGTCCCACCATTCAACCATGACCTCGATGGTATCGCCCACTTTGGCCGTGATATTGCCGCTTTCATCCAAAAATTCTTGAATCCGTACTTGACCTTCAGATTTGTATCCGATATCGATCAGAACCTGGTCTTTATCTATGGAAATAATCCTTCCGGTGACCACTTCTCCCTCGGCGAAGCGTTTAAAACTCTCTTCATACATGTCCATCACGCTTTCCATGCTGTCACCCGGACCTTTTGAAGTATCTTCGGATGCGACCTCCGGCGTCGGTTGTGTTTTGATCTCTTCCTTTTGCGGTTTACCTTCAGCCTTCACCGGCTCAATAGCCGTATCATCGGCAATTTCAGTTTGCTTTTCATTTTTAATGTCGTCCTTGTTAGTTTCATCAACCATGAATAATTAATCCCCCTTAGCCTATATTATTGCAGCCGGCTTGAGCCTTAGCGCAATCCAGTATTTTTAACAGAATGGAAAAAAAATGCAATCCTTTATTTAAATTTTTATAAAATCGGTAAATTTTGCGTATGCGCATTAGGAATAAATACTATTTACATTCCTTTTTATAGAGATTTATCGATGTGCGACAGCATTAAGTCAACCACCTTCTGAACAGTCAGATCGGTGGAATCAATCCGAATCGCATCATCAGCCGGCCTTAAAGGGGCCAAGCTCCGGGTGCTGTCATTTGTGTCGCGTTGTTGCATATCCTTTGCGACCTCTTCTAAAGACTGGCTGGATTCGGCTTCGATCTCTTTATATCTCCGCAGTGCTCTGGTTTTTGAAGACGCATCCAAAAAAAACTTAACATCGGCCTCCGGAAAGACGATTGTTCCCATATCGCGTCCTTCAAAAACCGCAGCTTTTTTTTGGCCAATATTCCTTTGCACTTCCAGCAAATATTCCCTGACGATCGATTTGGCTGAAACAACCGATGCCAGCATGCTAATTTCCGGCGTGCGGATGTCGTCAGAAATGTCTACGCCATTCGAATAAAGACGCAGCCCCTTCCCTTCCGATTCAAAACGGAGCCGAATTCGACGACAAAGGTCCTGCAGCCCGGCTTCATTTTCGGGATCGATTCCGCGGCGTTTAACCTCATAGGCCACCCCGCGATAAAGGGCGCCGGTATCGATATACCGGTATCCCAGCCGGTCGGCGAGCGCGCGACTCACGGTGGTTTTGCCGGCCCCGGCCGGACCGTCAATGGTTATCAGTAATTTTTTCATAATCTTTCAGGTTCAAGGCTCAAAGGTTCAGAGGTTCAGGGTACAAGTAAAAGCGATTTGTTCCATTGGTTGGATTAGTCCAATTGGTTCAATTGGTTCGTTTTAACAAATA
>WOR8_10000230_pt1 | contig 57753 bp, 51 predicted proteins | sample DeeMarSeWOR38_10_FD_19890 | JGI IMG/M metagenome (IMG submission 19890)
CAAATACCTCGATCGCCCCATTGCACTCCTGAAACATTGTTTTATGTTATAAGTAGCTTCTCGGTTGCACGTGCATCTATCTGCCGGTCTGAGCAATCTTAAAATAGGATTTGCAGCACCGGAGAAAACAACGGCATTTTGGGGAGCCACAACAAATTTTTCTCCGGTTATCCGGGGCTTATACAAAATAAATGTAATTTTACCGATTCAACCACGACTTTATAACATATAATCCAAGCCACTCAATTTTGAATTACAGACTCTGACAGGGAGAAACATGAAACACCCTGAAATTATTGAAGTTGATGGCTTTCAAACAGACATAGCAACGTAGGAGCTAAGATGAAGAATGCTTCAAATACAAATCAAGGCATCCGATTGTTGGTACAAAAATGCCGTAAAGAATTTAGACTATCTGAAAATAACGATTTCTACTCTGAAAATGATTATAGATCGGCAGAAAGAAAATTCGTAAAATCGTGTCTTAGGGGTAAATTCAAACCTTCTTTCCATTTGAGGGTGAACTGCAAATAAAAAAAATCGAGAGGAGGCCACAGTTGCTCCTGTGTTTTGATCCTCTCGTTACGGGCAGTGCTTGGATAGGCTGCCCTTTTGGTTTTGCAGCAGACAGATCGATGTAACCTTAGCTTTTGATCTTGTCTCTATAGAGTATGACTTAGACAAATTGTTGTCTGAGTCATGTTCACCTTTTTCTTCCATATTGTGGTGGTTCAGATCTGCCATGATGTTTTTTTACCTCCTTTCTACATCAAGGCAGAGAGCTATGGGCCACCGACCCTTCAGTCAAGGGGAAGAGGGGAAGCTACTTTACTTATCTGCTTTCCTCTCTTTGAGGGCAGCTTGCTTCAAAACGGGCTGCCCTTATTTTTCATTTGGTATCGCACTTCAGCGTTCAGGTATACCCCGTGCCCTCCCAATATATTTTTTCACTGTGTCGGCCACAATAATATCTCCCCATTCCAAATAATCTGGTCTATGCAATGGTGATCTATATGTATCCGGGTAAGCCTTGGTGGGTGGCAAAAAAGTTTGCGATATTCTTGGCTATGCAAATTCAAGGGGTGCTGTTGCAAAGCACTGTAAATATGCAACAAAAAAAAATGACAGCCGTTATTACCGACTTTCAAACTTCAGGCCGGGGTGGTGATACCGGAAGACGGATTCTTGTCAATGAACCCGGCCTGTATACCCCATAATTCTTCGATCTCGGAAGCCACAGGCCAAGGCATTCAACCGGTGGGGATCACGCATGAGGTTATCCCGGCAATTCGTAGGTCTGAACAGTACAACACAGAACCTAAAGGGTGTACCCGGATAATATAAATGCAATACCGGCCCGGCCGGTAATTCACCAATGCTGGGCTACACATTAATCACACACCGGTCAGGCATTATTGATTGACAGGGTTTATCCGGGTAAGCCTAAATTTCCAACGGGGATAAGATTTTGTCATTTGTCAGGTGGGTTCACCTTTAATTTAAAGAAGGTTTTCGATCTCATCAAGATGCAGCTTACGATGCACAGATCGATAAAGACGAAACTTATCACCCAATTTTTGAATTTCGGAAATTAATTCTGAGGGAGCCTCTTCAAGTTCACGATCTATTGCTTCAGCAGATGAAACCGCAAGTTTTGCAGCAGACCGTGGAGGCAAGGCAAGCCATAGAGGTAGCAGTGAATCATTGATCACATCTATATCAATCGGTGATGGCGCAATCCCAGTCGATTTCCATTTCTGCATCAAAATTAAAGACCGTTGATCCCAAAAGGCAAGATGGGCAAGAGCAACTGCGATTGTCCAGCCATTTTCCATTGAAATGCATAATTGCTCATCTGATAATCGTTCGACAAGAGAACAAAGTCTTTCACGTTCTTTAGCATTTTCCTCGACAAATGGTCTGTCCATAAAACGCCCTCCTTAATGGTTGAAATCGGAATAGGCACTATCGTGGATTCGCCTGATTCCCGGTTAATTCCAGATCGAGATTATCATAAGAAAGGTTAAAACTGCAATATGTTAGCCGAAACCTGACTGGTATTAGCCCTGATTAATGATGCAGGGCAAAGGAATTTCTGAAGGGTAACATAAAGGATAAACCGGCCCGGCAGGGCCGGGTGTAAACTGTTTCACAATCAGAGAATTACGATATTGTCATATTTCTTTACCATTTTATCCCAGAACCCCCCACTGTAATCCATGACAACCGCTGCATCCCAATCGTCAGGGATAGACTTCAATACGGCCTGTACCATTCTTTCCCCATAACCCTTTACAGCAGATGTTATTTCGTAAAAGTGAACTGCTTTTTGATGGATATCCAACATTACATGAACACCCACAGCGGTGGGATGTCCTTGGGTTGAAATGGGTATCTTTGTGCGCCCTCTGACCATAGTATCATTGGATGCCTGTATATCCTCTTTGCTGACTCTTAAATATTGGATGAGGTCTATTTCTAATAGATTCCTCACCATCTTATCAACCCCTGGGTGGATAGTTCTGACATTATTGGCAACAAAAATATCTTTTTCTTTCGCAACGTGAACTTTCCAAGCCTCTATTTCTTTGGTGCTCATAAATTTTTCCTGCTGAAAAATCAAAGGTTGGATGGTCTCCCAAATCCAGAACAAACACCGGTATTATATACCACAGTTGCTAAGTCAAGAAATCGTTTCTAAGCCATATCAGGCTTTGCTAAATCCCCCACCATCCAAATGAAAAAAATACAAGATGGGCATTACCCGGCAACGAACACGGTCATGTGTCAATCAGATTAACCGGTGATTGATCAATCACGGACAGGCCCGGCATAGATTCAACGGGCCATGATGACCCTTGTGCAAGGCACAGGTTTACCCGGATAGACCTATCGCAATGGAAATGCATTAGCCGGGCGAAAAGCATGAACATCGTGAATGCGAGATTCACTCGCCCGGTGGTTAATTCATGCATACTTCAACACGGAGCAGAATGCTCCGGGGGTAATCGGTGCAAGGATAAGGTTTTACAGGCATCAGGGCCGGGGATAATTCCTGTACAGCACCGGTCTACCCGGACAACAAGACACATGCAAGGGATTGATCGGCCCGTTACCCTATCCTACATGAATGGTATGCCCGATTGTTATTCCTGTGACACGTCCTATCCGGTATGCGCACAATAAGAAGACTCCTATATTGGGGGCAGCAACAGAGTTTAGTTTGTCTGGGAGGTGAACACGATATCAGTATAGTATCATTTATTTTTAGTCTGTTTCTAATTCAACCGGCATCTTAAATTTTCTCCACGTCTTTCCACCATCGTTGGTTAATTTTATAATAGCATTTTCATCTTCAGAACCACATAGTATAAATCTGTTCTTTGAATAACCATCTGGTACGGTACATGCCTTAAAGGCCTTCTCTACCGCCATATACCATCTTGAACTTTTCTTTTCCTCGCTCATAGTCGAGGTTCCCCTATCCTGTTTTTCATTATCAACAACTAACTCTAACATCATTTGGTCACCTCCGTAATTTCAGTTAGTTCAAAAAGCGTCAAAATTGTACCATCCTCTTCTCCTTTATATCGTCAAAGTGTTGTTAAAACTGAAGCCACTGGGAAAAATATTAGTTACAGTCATATCCGGGTTCAGCCCAACAGGTGACCATCTCAGAATACGGAGCAGGATGCTCCGAGGGTAAACCTATGCTTTGAATCGAAATTTATCTGGATATATTTATGCGTGACTGCTGCAATGCTATTAAAGGCTGGTGTACACTATTTTTCCCCAAGACTAAGGTGGAGAAAGGTTTGGTGATCTGCCCTAAACGATTTTATCGACCATGGGGGCGGAGAGGGGATGCATACCCGGCAGGGACTTCAACGACACTCACCTGTCAGCCATATAGAATGTCGTACACGCAAATATATCGGGGATTTCAAGAAGCCGGGTACCTTAAATCTGTCATATATTTTTTTGAAAAATTTTAGTCGGGAACGAATCTGCTTTTCTTGAGGTGGCTGAGATCAATATCGTAATCAATATTCGATATTACATCATCAAGCAATTCTTTCGGAGTAAATTTATCGGTATAGACTTCCTGATTTACATCTTTTCCTTTAGAATGCCCCATGATCTGTTTGAGCATTAAAAACGGCACCTTTTTACGAACCAAATGATTATTGAAAGTCTTTCTGAAGCTATGAAAATCCTTCATCCGTTCGTCATCATCCTCTTTGATACCGCCTTTCACTTTATACCTTCGATTAAACCATGCACTGACCGATTTACCATATCCATCCCTGCCCTTTTTTAACTCTGGAAAAAGCCGGGTCTCACCCTCCCCTTTTAACGCTTCGACATATTCAGAGGCAGCTTCAATTCGTTTACAATAAATGGGTGTATCGGAATCAGCCGTCTGGCTGACTTGGTCTTAACCTTTTTATCACCCCGGTTATTAACATCAATTAACCAGATGCCTTCTTCATCTTGTCTGATGTCTTCAAGATGAAGTTGAGCAATCTCATCCTGTCTCATTCCAGAAAACAGGGCAATTATCGGTATCCAGAATTGATAGCATTTGCGATGATTATCGTTGATATATTCGTTAGACTTCATCAGTTTCTCAAGTTCTTCCTTGGTAAATGGTGCTCGGTTTTCATCTTCAAATTTATCCAGAGGTAAGTTCATATCCGTAGCAGGGTTCTGACCTTCATAGAATCCTTCTTGAATGGCATATTTAAATAGAGAACTGACCCTTGTCAGGTTTTTATTGATCGTTCTCACCGACAGGGTTTTATCAATATCCATCTCCAGCAGTTCCCTTATTGACTTATCCCGGTATTTTTTCACCTTATTCATATTCGGAGGCAGCTTCTGCAACGTGACTTTAAACTCACTGATTTGCCTCCTATTAATTTCATTAATCGGCCCATCACCCATGGCCTCCAGAAACAGGTTCAGGCTGGATTCATTTTCCTGCTTTGACTTCTCAGTCCAGCTATTTTTCTCTTTTTCAGCCACATAATGTTGGATCACCTCAGACAGCAAATAACCGTCTTTTTCGACAGTGTTTTGCCCTGTTGACGGCATTATTTGGTTTATGTGATCCTGTGGTTTTTCAAAAAGATCGGGGAAAACGGCTGGCAGTTCATTCTTGTAGGAAAAATCACACAGCATGTGCTGCTTATGCATCGGCATCTGTTGGATCTCGGCTTTATGAATCTCGGCACATAGCTTTCGGTATTGCGAACAGCTCTTGTCGATTTCATCGATTCCATTTTTCTCAAGTAAATTATCTGTTATTTGCTCAAGTGTGCTGAAATCACCATGATTCAGACCGTCAATGAGTTGATCCCTTATATCCTCATAAAAGTCGACAACCTCATAAGGACGCAGACCCGGAACATCATCATCCCAGCCTTCATAAAAATTTCTATCCCAGCTTTCTATGGAGTCTTTAATATAGCGTTGAACCAGTTTTTGTATTTGATCATCTGTGAGTTTGGTCAAAACTGTACCGCCTTTCCGCAAATTATTGAAAAGTAATTGAACTTGACCGGCTAAAAGTCTGGCCTTATGTTTTGCGAACCCAAGTCGCCCTGTTTTTAATGAATACCTCAATTCTGTTTTTCTGATAACTTTTCGCAAATCTTTAGGGACAATCATCCGAAAACAATAACCATAGGGATTGCGGATCAGATAAGAGGGTGATCTGCTGGAAGGTTTCATGACATTCAACTCCCTGCGTTAAAAAATGTGTAAGCATTTTGTGTAACAGAGAAATTGAATATTTTAGGTTCAAAAAATAGAAATAACCCACTGAAAATACAGCGGGTTATTGATGTTCAGTGGAGATGAGGGGGATCGAACCCCTGACCTCGGCGTTGCGAACGCCGCGCTCTCCCATCTGAGCTACATCCCCATATACTCTCATTGAGCGATGCTCAATTAAGGTGTCGTTTCCATATCAAATTGATAAAAAAGGGTCAACGGTAATATTTTTTCACCACAGAGCCGCAGAGAACACTGAGATGTAGTTTTTTGCCCATCAGAGGCCCGTCCCGCAAAGCCTTCCTTGCGGGGCTCCCCCCGCCAAGACGGGGTGACCTATCGGATCATATTAATTAGTTGTAGGCCTCCGACAACCGAAAAAACTTGCATCCCAGTGCTCTCTATGCTCTGTAATAAAAACAAATTAGAGCTATTGAAGTGACTGGCTTCCGGGTCAAGCCCGGAATGACAAAAACAGCAATATGTGTAGTTTTGCCGATTATGACACAGCCTGTTGGTCGTCATCCCGGACCCCCGATCCGGGACGGAATGACACCAAATCCATTTTTTGACTTTTTGACTTAAATTTTTATAATAGGAACTTTACATCCCTCCCTTGGCGGTCTGCGATGAGGAGTTCGACTGAGGCTCATTCGAAGTCCTCAGCCGAGTCGGAGGGATCGAGGCAGGGGGATAAAATCGGCATTCTTCCTTTAAAGGAGATAGAATATGAATTATAAGGTTCAGCTAAGCGACGCGTATAAACGCTTCACCTTTGATCAGGATAAGATTCTGCCCCCTGAAGACACGGTGAAGCGTTTTCGGGATAGGCTAAAAAAGGTAGATTTGGATATCCTGCGGCGCGCCATTCGCATCGATAATGGTCGCCTTGATATCCCGATTTATTTCAGTCTGTGCGGCAAAGATGCCGTGGAGGTGATCGGGACCAAAAAGCAGATGGGAAAAGGCGGCACCCCCCAACAGGCAGAGGCCAGTGCCTGCATGGAGCTGGCCGAACGGTTCAGTTTTTTCAGCTTTGCCAAAAACCCGCATAATTTCGTTGTCGATACTTTCTCCAATGTCAAGGACCGCGCGATTTCCTTTGAAATGATCGCCCGCTCGGTCCACGATGATTCTGAGGACTTGCCGGTCAGCCGCAGGATCTTTGAAACGCTGCCGTTGAAATGGACTTGGGGCTATAACCTCACCCGCGAACAGGAAACCCTGATCCCTTTTGATTGGTTTTTTGCCATCAATGAATTCAACGGGCCGTCGGCCGGCAATTGCGTGGAAGAAGCGCTCAGCCAGGGCATCTGTGAGATCGTCGAACGCCATACCTCCTCGCTGATCAGTCACAATAAGTTGCGCGTTGCACGCATTCGGGCAGATTCGGCCACCGACCCCCTGGTGGTTGAAATGATTGAAAAATACACAAAAGTCGGTGTCAAGCTTTATATTTCAGATTTTTCGCTGGGCATGGGAATACCCTCGGTGGGTGTGCTCGCTTATGATCCGGTCACATTTCCGGACCTCAGTGAGATCGTTTGGACCGCCGGCACCACCCCGGATCCCCAAAAGGCATTGAGCCGGGCGCTGACCGAAGTGGCCCAACTGGCGGGCGATTTTGATACCGCATCCAATTATGTGGCCAGCGGCCTGCCGAAGTTTACCCGTCTGGCGCAAGCCGACCATATCATCAATGCCGGAACCGAACCCGTAGATATCACCGACTTAGCGGATCTTTCAGACGACAATATCAAAGTTGAGGTTCAACACCTGATCGAGGCTCTGGCAAAAAGCGATATGGAAGTCCTGGTGATCAACACCATGCATTCCAAACTTCAAATTCCGGCCTTTTATACCATTGTCCCCGGTGCCCATTTCAGGGAAAGAGCCTTGGGAACCAGTGTGGGGATGTTTGCGGCCAAGCATATTGCTGAAAACAGAGCGCCCCATGAAGCCATCGGTCAGCTGAAAAACATCGACCGCATGCTGCCGGGAAAATATTATGTTCAGTTTTATCTGGGTTCATGTCATCTGGCCGCAGACAAGCCGCAGCCGGCCCTTAATTACTTTAAGCAGGCGCTAAAGCTTGATCCCAACCCACAGGATATTGCCAGTATTTACTCGTATATGGGGGTGGCGTTAAAAGACATGGGGCAATACCGTGAGGCATTGAGCGTGCTGAAAGAAGGTGAAAAGCTGGATAACGAGCGAACCGATCTCTACAATCTGATGGGATTTTGCCATTTCAAATTAAAAGAGCATGCGAGGGCCATTGAAAATTTCAAAAAAGTGATCCAATTGAACCCCGCCTCAGCCATTGATTATGCCAATATCGCTTCAAATTATCGTGATATGGGCCAAAAAGAAAAAGCCATCCGCTATTATGAAATGGCTTTGACCCTGGACGCCTCCATCGAATTTGCGAGTCAAAATCTTGCGGAACTCAAAGCACAGCGCCAAACAGGCTAAACGCCGTGCTGTACCGCTGATACATATCCCATCTGCACTTTTATGCGATGTCAACCACCTGAATATCTTCATCGATTTTCAATTTTTATCAAGTTTATTGAATAAATGCCGATACTTTAATATGCCCGGTAAAAACAATGTCATAGGGCAGCCTAAAACGGTTTGGCCGGCAATATTCGAATTGAGCAAAAATCGCTTAATTGGGCCTAAATTGTTATTTATTATTCGTTATTCGAAACGGAACTTATTCATCTTAAACCATTAATCAAAGATCTAGTTTAGATTTGTAGTTCACGCCATAGGCGCACTAGGTAACGGATAGAGGGCAATGTTGAAAGATGCGAAATCCAAGGCGGGTCTCATATTGGAAGACGCAAAGCAACGGCTGCCGGTTGAGACGGCCACCGCCATTGAGCAGGTCTACGGCGACATTGAACATCTGAACCATTTTGTAAAAACAGCGGCAGCGGCCATCGAAGCTAATGCGGATCTGAATGCGGAAGCCAAGAGAACTGCCAGACGAAAGGTATTGGAACAAGCCGCAAGAAAACTTGAAGTTGTAAAGCAAAAACGAAGTCGCTCGGATATGATTGAAGCGCTCGAAGCAAAATTAGCAGATGCGCCTGTGGATGATGATCAGTCTGTTCTTAAATTTATGCGTGAAAGAGAAATTCGCGATCGACTTGTCGGCATGACCCAGGCGCAAATTCTGGCTCAGTTTGGTGATTCACTGTTCGACGGAAGTAACCCCCTTTTAACGGATGCCATACTGAATGCACCGCCCGGATTTGACCTGTTGTCGGAAGAAATCCTTAATAAGTTGCGGGTTTCAAGAGCAAAGCGCATAAAGCCGGAACTTGTTTCCGAAATTGAGACGGTGCGCAAGTTAAATTCTACGATCCTGCATATGCTTGGCCTTGTCAAAAACGAACTTGATGGTTTGCGGAAAAAAGAACTTTATGAGGTAAAAGGTGGACTTAACGTCAGACCGCAGAGATAATAAACGCTATAAATATGAAGCCGTCATCTGGCACGATAATTTATTGCCGGGTATTTTTTATGCGGCTAAAATGGGCAATCTCAGTAAGCGCGGCCTGTATTTCGAATCCGATCAAACGCTTTATCCGGGAGAAAAAATCTATATCGCCAAAAAAAGCCCTTCTGCCGCTGACGATACCAAAGAGTGGGTTCAGGTTGAAATTAAATGGCGCAAAATCTTACAAAATTCCACGTTTCAGTATGGTTATGGGGCTAGATTTATTAATTCCGGCAACAGGATAGTGAAATCCGTAGACAAGGCTGAATTTCACAAACAGAAACAATACGATAATGATTTGAAATATAAAAGAGATCCACGTGAGCACAGAAGGGAAGATTACCCCATCGAGATCGTTTTCAGGTCTAAAGATAGAATTCACAAGGGTATCATTACGAATATCAGTCGCAGCGGCGCCTTTATCAAAACGGATGATAAATTTTCTTTAGGGCAGATTATTCGACTTCATATTCCGGGGGACAACACGCACAAGGAATTCAAAGCAATCGGCTGGGTGGTGCGATCGAACAAAAACGGAATCGGGATAAAATTTAATAGAAGATCAAACCGTGAACGCAGAAGGGATTTAGATCGCAGAATTGGCCTGGACCGCAGGGGTCGAACCGGATCTCAAGGGCAAAGCCGCATGGACCGCTGAAGAATCCGGGTCCTCACATTTCAACCAACGCCTTCGATTTTTTCTTTCAACCGCTCAACCCGGTTTTTGAGCTGGTTTGATTTGACCTCCATTTCTTTCAAGATCTTAAAGGCCCGCTCTTTGTCGACCTTTGTGTGGCTGATCTGCCCCACAACGGTGGAAAGATCGTTAAAATAGACTTGAAAGCGCTCAACCAGCGTTTCTTCGAGACTTGAGGCGGTTGTATCTATGAGTATGGAAAAATATCCGAATTTTAAATTTTCGCAGTAGTCTTTCAGATTGGCGACAACGGATTTCAGGGTTTCACGTTTCATTTGCCGGGCCCCGCCCTGCAATGCGCCGTGCACGACCTCAGCTCTTTCCTTAACCGACTTCTTTAATAATTTTTTAAAATTCCGCTGTAAGTTATGAAATCCGAAATGCACGATGGCCGCTGTTTTTATGCCCCCGGAATATCGCATCGTCGCAACAATCTTGGGCGGCCTCAACCCGGCGTGTTGAATCAACGCCTCCATATCCGCTAGTTGAATCTCCGGCCGACCTTCGAGCTTGGCGGAAAGGCCGAATCTTTCCATCAGTCGGTGATATTCATTATAGACATCGGTTAGCATCACATCGTAAGGATCGATGAGTTTTTCAATATTATCTTGAATCTCTTTTTCCTTTTGCTTTATAAATCCAATGACTTCGGGGTTTATAACCTCGGCAATATAGGCATCCAGCGATTGCCTGAAATCCTGAAAGGCCGAATACATTGTTTTGCTGAAAACCGCCAGATCGATTTTTTCCTCCGAAATCCGAGGCATTTTTCTGTAATTTTTAATAAATTTAACCAGCTTGCCGGTGATATTACCGGCGTGCATTTCAAAAAATCGATTCACATCCGCACTTGATTGTTGTTTGAGCTTGGTCTTCGCACCGCTCACCGTTGTATTGATCAAGGATTTAATTTGCCTTAAGCGCTGATGATGTCCCTCCAGTCTTTTGATGATTTGCTGCGCACTTTGCGAATTCCGGGTCAGAATCTTTTGATTGATACCCAGCCAGTTGTCCAGCCCCGACAATATGACGCACAGACGTTCAAGGTGGTTATTCAATAAAAGCGAACTGCGCCACCGGGTTAGCTTCTCTTTAAGCGCCGATTCAAACCGTTCGGTCTGCCGCCCGGAGAAAGCGGCCAGGTCGCTGTCTGCTTCCCATTGGTAAAGCCGCGCCTTGTCCTTTTTGGATAAATCATGTGCAATAAAGCGAAATAGATTAAACAATGCCGAAAAGGTATAAATCTCGGGCTCCGACTTGATCATCAAAAGTTCTTCATGAACTTTTTTGATCAAGTTGTTTAAATCATTGATCGATTCATGCTCATTAAAATCACAATTAATCACAAATAGGATATTATCCAATATTCCGATCTTCTTAATCATCGACAAAAATCGGATATCTGCCCGCCGCAGCCCCGTTCTGCTGCTGATGACGTAAATGATAAGGTTGGTTAACAGCAGGTAATCCTGGATCATGGCCAGGTGCAGCGGATTGGAGGAGTCGCTGCCCTGGCAGTCGGCAAGTTCAAGATTGGCTTCCAAATCGAAAGATTTTATCTTAAGCTCAACATCTTTCAAATAGACGGCAAGTGTTTCATTGCCGACAAATTCCTTATGCGCAGCAAATTGGTCATCAGTATAATGCCTTATGGTATCTGCTACAATGATGTCGCAAACGGTGTCGTATCCTTTCAGATAGGAGCTCAGAAGAACATTGTAAACATTGCGGGTGTCTCTGGTGATCAATTGTTCGGATCCCAGGGATTTCAGGGCATTCCAAAGTTGTTGACGCGCGGGCTGCCGTCGAATATCAAATGTCGCACCTTCAGATGGTTTGTCCAAAGTTGGAAACAAGGCCAGGGCCTGTTCCATGTCGGCGTTGACCTCTTCCCAACTTTTAAAATACAGCGTCGCTTCAAGGCGCGTGCCGGCTCGTATGCGGGTGATGATCGAGGTAACCACACCGGCACCGCGTTTTAAAAAATCGCCCCTTAGCAAAGAATTCAAAACCGTGCTTTTGCCGGATTTAAGGGGACCCACAACCGCAACCCGAATCACCTCTTCAGCCAACTGCCGGCGAAGACCTTTACAGGCTTTTTCCCATTTTTTAAAACTATCTTCAGACATGCCGGGGATCGTTTTGGCGCCGGCAAACAACGATTGCATATCCTGATTGATCTGCCCCAATTCATCCTTAAAGGTGGTAAACGTGTCCATGTTCAGCATCTTGAATATTTCAAAAAGGTTATAGATTATGCGGTTTTGCTTGTAAAGAATCCGGGCCCAAAGGACCCGGCATTGTTCTCACCCCAAAGGGGTGTGGTTTCTTCATCCGAATGGAATATCGGTCGGATACTGAAATCAAGAATTATTCATTGACCGTCTGAAATTTGGTTTGTGTTCCGGTCCCTTTTTGCTTGTTCGCGGCTGATTTAATACGCGGCCAAAATTATCATAATGCCTTGTAAAGGTTAATATTTTATGTTATACAAGTTTTAAATACCCCAAAAACAGGTACCGGAAAGGCTGGAGTTTTCACTCTGCAAACGGATAACTTTTCTCATAAACGAGATCCCTCATATATCGCTGGGAGCACCTTACAACGTTTAACGCAACATAGATGATCTATTTACCCCGGAGAATTGAGAAAAGCGCTTCTGCAGGGAAACTAAATTAGGGAGGGAATGACTGGTTTATGTCCGAAAAACATCCTGAGTGTCCGCTATATAATCCTTTAAATTGCAAAGAATATTACAACCCCAAACTCTGTGCCTTTGTGAGAAAAGATAAAGTTTGCTTAAAGAAAAAAAAGCCCAAAGCAAAAGCCAAAGCAAAAGCCTAGCCCATCGGCAGAAAACATTCAGGCATGGCCTGATGCATTTGACAACAGGGTTGGATCAATACCCATTTTTTTAACCCCTTCTTCCCAGCGCAACTCAACCGGCATTTCAAATATATTTTCCTCGAAAATCGGATATGTCAGCCAGGCATTTTCTTTAATTTCGTGTTCCAGTTGCCCGGGTCCCCAACCGGCACATCCAAGGGCGATGATAAACGCCTGCGGTCCCCTGCGTCCGGCAATGGATTCGAGTATGTCTTTGGTGTTGCTCATACCCAGGGATGGCGTGATCATTAGACACGCCTCCCAGTCAAAGGGCGGACCGTGAATGATAAAAACTTCGCCGATGTGCACCGGCCCGCCGATATGCACCGGAATTGATTCCGCCCCCGGTGTATAGGCGATATTGAGCTCTTCAAAAATATCTTTGGCCGTCAGAGAACGATGCACCCGATTGACAACCACCCCCATGGCCCCTTCCCGATTATGCTCACAGATGCAGGTTACCGTCTGATAAAAATTCGGATCGGCCAAAGCGGGCATCGCCATGAGAAATTGACCTTTTAAAGATTCCGAATATGTCTTTTCCATATATCAGCCTCCAATGCAAAAAGCGTTTTGGGACGATTCAAGCGATTTTAAGCCTACTTTTATCTGTTGCGCTTGTCAAGCATCTTAAACCCGATTGCAAATAATAGGTTATGGGGTATTGAGATTCCTGCAACCGCGACGCTATATGTTAATCGAAAGTCAGATATATTTTTAAAAATAATTCAATCGGGCGCTGATAGGAGGGGTAATCGGAAAGGTTTCTGAAAAGTTCGCAAGATTCGGCCATCCGTGAAATCTGTGAAATCTGCGGATTAAAGGTCCTGAGACGCGGGCTAACCGGTCATGGCAGATAAGGCTTTTTCGTTTGCCAGACCCACAAGTTCATATACTTTCATTTCTCCGAATTCTTTGACATTATCATCTGATATCTTTATCTCATCCACCTCCAAATTCGACTGTGCGGCACGCAGGGTATTTTCGCTGATTATGATGCCGTTTGGATACGATTTGGTAAGATTCTGTAACCTGAAAACGGTATTGACGGGATCTCCGATGACGGTGTAGTCCATCTTTTTTTCAAAACCGATATTTCCGACGACGACTTCGCCGGTATGTACACTGATCCCCATGTCAACCGTGGCGCCGAATTTTTTATTAAGATATTTATTTACACCGGACAAAGAAGTTTTCATCTCAAGCGCCGCAGCAACCGCATGGTCTGCGTCTGTGGTGCTGGATACCGGTGCACCGAAAAGCGCTAAAAATCCATCACCCAGATATTTATCGACGATACCCTGGTGCTTGAAAACGGTTCCCCCCATCACCGAGAAAAAACTGTTCAACAATGAAACGGTTTTTTGAGAGCCGATTTGCTTGGCAAGCCGTGAAAATCCGCGAATATCGACATTCAGCAGCGATAGGGTTTTTAATTCCTCAGTAACCGGTTTTCCATTCTCCGAGCCGTGAAGAATTTTATCCAAAAATTCTTTGGGGACAAATTTTTGAAACATGTGCCGAACATCGCGTTCGTGCTCGGCCATGGAAACCGTTTCTTTGTAAAGCCGGGCATTTTCCAAGGCAATACATACCGAGGCCGCGATGGACTGCAGCAGGTCTTTGTCATCAAGGTCGAACTCACCGTCGATTTTGTTCATGACCTCAATGACGCCGATGACTTTTCCCTGAGATATCATCGGCACACACAGGGCAGATCTGGTTTGAAAACCGGAAACCTCATCGATAATCGGAAAAAAGTGGGGTGATTTTTCGGTGTCATTTACAATGATTGATTTGCCCCTAGCGGCGACATAACCGGCAATTCCCTGCCCCAATTTGAGCCGAAATTTTTTCATCGACTTTATTTTCATATTGAAGGCCACCGCAATTTCAAGTTCGTCGCCCTCCAGAAACAGCAAGGATCCGGCTTCGACATTGATGACCTCCCGGATCATATCCATGGTGTACTTCAGAACTTTGCTGATATCAAAGGTCGAAGACGCCAAGGCACTTCCGATTTGGCGGATGGTATCCAACTCCTGATTACGCTTTACGACGTCGGCAGAAAGTTTATTGCGCTCGATCGCCATTGAAAGACCATTGGCAATCCAATTAATTAGATCCTGTAAGCCATTAAAAACTCCAGCTTTTTTTGTACCCAAGGCCAGAATTCCGGTGACGATCCCATCGGTTTTTAGCGGAGCCAACAAACACGCGCGACAGCCGTGTTCTTTGAAAAATCTTTGGTCAACCGAGTTATCAAATGCAGCGGCATCATCCAGGATAAGCGTGGTCTCTTGCTTGAAAACCTTTTCGATCACGGAATCTTGGTAGGGATAAGGCGATCCTTTTGCGATGTGTGATGGACCTTTGATGAGCAAATCAACGATTTTTATGTATCCGGGTTTGCAATCCGCCTTGGTCAGGACAAGGGCAAGATCAAATGGCACCACGCTTTGAATTTCGTTGAGCACTGCATGTAAAAGTTCACTATCTCGGAAGCTTGAATTTAAAATTTTAAATATTTTCTCAATGGACTTCAAATACCGTGCTGATTGCTCGTTCTGTTTGATTAAGCGTAAATTCTCATAGGTAAAGGCGGCATTGCTCAACAGCGGCGTGAGGACTTCGACATCTTCATAGGTATAGACTTTGTTATTATTTTTGGAAGATATGGTGAGCACGCCGAAGATTTCCTTACTGGTTTTAATCGGCATACAGACAAACGATTTGGTCCCATAATGGGCAAGGTTCTCCCGACCAAAGCGACTATCTTTTTCAATGTCTTCGACCACAAGCGGTGATTTATTGATCACCGCATATTTCGCAATGCTGGTGTCGAAATCGATTCGGTCACCGGATTTCACAAATTTTCCCAGACCCACGGTGGCCTTTACGACAAATGACTTGGGGTCGGTGTTTTCAAGGGTCAGGATGGAACCCAGATCCGAATCGGTCAACAGCAACGAGCGCTCAAGGGTAACATGCAGGATCTCTTCCGTATCGAACGTAACATAACACAGCTCTGACAGTTCCTTGAGTATCGAAATCTCGGACGTCCTTTTATTAAGTTGCCGAAACGTCTTGTTGAATTGTCTTTCTATGGCGGAAAATGACTGAACAATATTGTGAAGTTCATCGGCATCATAATGAAGCTGGTCTCCTGACAGCTCGGTAATATAGGTGGTGGACATTTGTTCTGAAATATTGGCAATCTTATCGAACAAATTTTTAAGGATACTAAATCCGACAAAGGAACAAACCAGTATACCTAAAAAGAAAAGCGGGATGTATTCGTCTTTTAGCATGTCATATTTTATGCTAAACAGAATAAATCCCAATACCGGAAAGGAGAAAAAGAGCCCAAATATTAAATTAAGCTTGTAATACAGATTCTTTTTCTTTATAAATTTTTCCCCCAGCCACTTGTCCAGATTCATCATGCTCTCCGCAGCGTTTTATGCGCCTTTATCACAGACGCTCAGATACATCAAGTGCACCTTTAACTTATTTATATTACAAAAATAAATTTTCTTCAAGATAATAAACACAACCCGTTTTCTTATCTGCTTTACCTTGACTTTCCGCAGCTGCTTGACTATAGGATCACATCAAGTTTGCGGCCAACAGCAAAAGTCATTATTTTTGAACCTGGCCCTGGGGACCGGGTTCTTTGAGATCAGACAAAAATCTTCGGAAATATAAGCTAAAAGAAGGCTGATGATTTATCTCATTTTATTTCACGCCTACCTGTCCTCCCCCGTCAAAAGGGGGAGGAATTTTGCTTCCCTCCCCTGGCGGGAGGAAATGAGGGAGGGGGTAAAACGGTATTTGACTTTGTTTCGGTTATAGGTTCGAAAATCTTTAACCACAAGGACCAAAGATGCGTGCAGTTGTACAACGTGTGAAGAAAAGTTCCGTCAAAACGAGCCGGGGAATCGTTGCTGAAATCGGAAAAGGGCTTCTGGTGCTTCTCGGTGTGGCCAAGGGTGATACCGCAAACGATGGTGACTATCTGGCAGCCAAAATCGTTAATCTGAGAATATTTGAAGATCAAAACGGAAAAATGAACCGCTCTTTGCGCGAGGTGGACGGTGAGATGCTGGTCGTATCTCAATTCACGTTGCTGGGGGATTGCCGCAAAGGCAGACGACCGTCATTTGTGCAAGCTGCCCAACCAGATGAAGCCACAGCGCTTTACGTACATTTCGTAAACAAGGTCCGCGAACAAGGGATTTCAGTCAAAACCGGACAATTTCGTGCTATGATGGAGGTAGCGTTAATCAATGATGGCCCGGTAACCCTGATTGTGGAGAGCAAATAGCCGCCGGCTGCCGCCTCACGGCATTAATTCTCAGGAAATTAACTTGAAGCGAAATTTAACACCACCTATCGGCGTCAAGCTATGGTCTTGGATCTTGATTCTGGGAGTGATTCCGTTTGGATTCGTTGCCAGTTCCGGAGCCGAAAATATTGAAGATTTATCCGCACTAATCGGAAATAAAGACGCCATATTGGTTGCCGATGCGCAGGATAAAATTCTATTTGCCAAAAATGAAAATAAAAAACTGGTGCCGGCGTCGATTTTAAAACTCTTTACCTCCCTTGCGGCCCTGCATTATCTGGGGCCAAATTATCGATTTGTGACGGAATTTTATCTGACTGGTGAGTCCAGCTTAAAAATTAAAGGCTACGGTGATCCGCTTTTAATCTCAGAGGTTGTAAAAATAATATCCCGGCATCTTGCAGCCAAACTGAATAGTTCCGAGAAACTTACGGATCTGGTATTGGATAGCTCCTATTTCAGCCATCCGCTGGTCATTCCGGGAATCACATCATCGTCCGAGCCTTACGATGCTCCCAATGGTGCCTTGTGTGTCAATTTCAACACGGTTTATTTTAAACGTACAAAAAACGGCTATGTCAGCGCCGAGCCGCAAACGCCTCTATTGCCCTTTGCCGTAAAAAAAATAAAATCATCCAACCTGAATCAGGGCAGAATTGTTTTCACTCACAATCAAGATGAAATCAGCATTTATGCCGGAAAGTTATTTCAATATTTCTTGAAGCAAAACGGAATTGAATTTAGCGGCTCAATCAACATCGGAAAAGTCGATCCCCAAACCGATCACTTAATACTGCGATATGTCTCCAGCTTTTCCCTGGAGCAAATCATTGCCAAACTCCTCGAATACTCCAATAATTTTACAACCAATCAACTGCTGATTACCTGCGGGATAAAAGCGCACGGTACACCGGGAACACTGACGAAAGGTGTCGCGGCGGCATCGAGCTATGCCCGCGAAGTGCTGAATTTAGAAGGTCTTACCATTGTGGAAGGTTCCGGAATATCCAGAAGAAACAGGGTTACGGCAAGCCACATGCATAAGATTCTTGACCGATTTGCGCCGTATCGTCATCTGATGCTTCGACAAAACAATGAATTTTACAAGACAGGGACATTAAGAAACATAAATACGCGTGCCGGCTACATCCAAAATAAAAATGGAGAACTGTATCGCTACGTCGTAATGTTCAACACCCCGGGCAAATCCACACAACCCATCATGAAGAGGTTGTTGCCTATCATAGATGAGCATTAAACCCATTTGTGAAGCTGGTACAAACTATTTTTTCTTATCTAATTTTGTGAACTTTGCACCTTTTAATGAGATGTCGGCAATGAGGCCTTTCGCATCAAAGACGAAGCCAATTATTGGATCCTTAGCAGTTCTCGTATCAACGCGTTCACCAGCTCCGACAGTAATCAGCGCAACATTTCCATCAATACCTGCTTCCCAGCCCTTGCTTTTCCGGAATTGATTAAGCGCATCATCAGTCATAAACAAAAGGATGATATCCTTGGCTTGTCCTCCGATCTGAAACCCTATAGAGCCAGAAATAAGATTATAGTAATCGACCGTTTTCCCTCCGACCTGCAGAGCCCCTTCACCGTATTCGCCACCTATTATAAATGCCCCTTTAATAACATTGGGCATGACCAGCATTCCCTTAGATGTTTTTGCGAGCTCTTTGGAGCCTTTTACTTGCTTATAAAATCGCTCGATAGTAACGTCCACACTGGCATCAATTTCTTTTGCATTTTTTGCAAATAAATTGTTAGACAAAAAAATACTAAGCACCATTGTCAAAAAAATCGATAATATTAGCCATTGAGTGTTATGGGATTTTTGAGATGGAACCATTATCTTATATCCTCCCCTTTCAAATAAAATTTTAATTCCCCTATAATAAAACCATTTGTGACTTTTACATATCACATAGCTTGCCAAAAGCACAATATCATCAAAACCGCAGATATCATGATCCGATTTCGCAAAAGTCAGGATCGAATCCCTATTAAATTTTACAGGGAGCTGTGAAGCACAGCACCCCAGATGGGCATTTTACAAAGCCCTTTGTATCACCCGCTGGTGATGTGCGCATAGGCACTGTGATTGTGGATGGACTCGAAATTTTCGGCACTTACCGAAAACCAGGTAATATTTTCGTCGGCAAGAAGCTTTTCGGCCACATCACGGACAATATCCTCCACAAACTTCGGATTTGAAAATGCTTTTTCAGTCACGCATTTTTCATCAACACGCTTTAAAACAGAATAGACATCGCTCGAAGCCGAATTCTCCACCAGCTCGATCATATCCTCTATCCAGATAAATTTTTTAAAACGGGTGCCGAGTCGCACCTCTCCGCGCTGATTGTGCGCACCGTAGTCACTGATTTCCATCGAGCACGGACATACCGAAGAAATCGGTACCACTACTTCGGAAACAAGATCGATTTTCCCATCCGGATCACTGGTTCCGATAATGCTGCACGTATAGTCCATCAGACCCGGGGAAGTGCTCACCGGAGCCTTTTTTTCAATGAAATACGGAAATGTCATTTCGAGGTGGGCGGAGGCGGCGTTCAAGTGCGTTTTCATGCGTTCCAGGATAGCGGAAAACTTTTTTAAAGATACTTCCGGTTGCAGCAAGTGCAGCATTTCAACAAACCGGCTCATATGGGTGCCCTTGTACTCATGGGGCAAATCCACATACATATTGATCAATGCAACGGTGTGCTGAAAACCGTCGCGGCGGTCTCGAACCGTAATGGGATATCGCAGGTTTTTGATTCCGACCTTGTTTATCGGTATGTTGCGATAATCACGCTGATTTTGAATATCCTTCACAGTTCCGTATACTATTTCAGCAGATATTCCGGATTAACATGACGCATGGCCCGGAAGATGTTGCCCTTTATTTTATTATTGCTGCGGTAAAGCTGGTTCAAGAGTGTTTTGATTTGCCGGCGTTTCGAATTGGCGGCAGAAGGGCACGGGTTGATGAACTCCGGAAAGTTCTGATGCTTTACAAACCGCCTTATGCGTTTCTCGTCCGCAAAGGCCAGGGGTCTGATCACGGTGAATCTTCCTTCGAAAAACCCCTGGGAAGGAACCATCGTACTAATCTCCCCTGAGTAAAAAATATTTAAAAACAGGGTCTCAATGATGTCATCTTTATTATGACCGAAGGCCAGTTTGTTGCAGCCAAGTTCATCCGCAATTTCAAAAAGACGCTTGCGACGCAATCGAGCGCATAGAAAACACGGATTTTCCCGATTTTCGGGGCTGTGACCGACAATCCCGTGGTCCGTGTATTCAACCCTCAGAGCAAAACCCTTTTTCCCACAGTAGCTTTTTAACGATTCGCTAAAACCACCCTCAAAGCCGGGATCCAGGTGAACGGCAAATAATTCATAGCTTACAGGAACGCGCGCTTGGCGTTCGGATAACAAATACATCAGCGTTAGGCTGTCTTTTCCTCCGGAAAGCCCAACCAAGATTCGATCGCCATCGCAGATCATGTCGTATTGATGCAAGGCTTTGCCGAAATCCTTATTCAGCGCTTTGTATGTGCCATTTTGTTTTAGCAAAAGATAAGATTTGAACCTTTTTACTGTTCTTCTTCAGCCGGGTTATCTCTGAAACCGACCTTACCGGCCGCAACTTCTCTCAATGCCACCACAATATCTTCGTTTTTTGGCGAACTGACTAAATAATCAGAGCCCTCACGGATCTGCCTTACCCGTTTGGCCACCATGTTGACCAATAAAAATCGATTGGAAACTTTTTTAAGACAATCTTCAATTGTTATTCTTGCCACCGAAAAACCTCCCAAGTACGCGATGGATTCAATCCATGTATTATAGTATATCGACGAGTTCATAGGCCCGCTTGCCGCCGGGAACCTGAAGGGTGAGTTCATCACCGGGTTTTTTGCCTAAAATTGCTTTGCCAAGCGGAGAAGAAACGGATATTCGCCCTTTTTCAATATCCGATTCATCGGAGCCCACCAACTGGTATTGAACATCTTCTCCGGTTTCAATATTTTCAAGGACGACTCTACTGCCGAATACCGCCCGATCTTTAGGCAGTTTTTTGGTTTCAATGATATCCGCATTGGCCAGTTTATATTCCAATTCGGCGATTCGTCCCTCTATGAATCCCTGGCGATCTTTGGCGGCGTGAAATTCAGCATTTTCCGAAAGATCTCCATGGGAACGCGCTTCTTCAATCGCTTTAATATTTTGAGGACGTTCAATCCGCTTTAGGCTTTCCAACTCCCTTTTTAGCGCCTCATAGCCTCTTCTGGTTACCGGAATTTTATCCAAAGTCATGCCCCTCTATGCAAGTTACGGGTTACGAATTGTATATGGTGTGTAATAATTCACTATGCAATCCCTCAATTCTTCAATTCCTAAATTCCTCAATCCCCCAATTCTCACAAATAGTCTTTTGCCAAAACCTGTGCGATCTGAACCGCATTGGTTGCCGCACCTTTGCGAACATTGTCAGCCACGATCCACATATTGATGCCGTTTGGAATCGATTCATCATCTCGGATCCGACCCACCAGCGTCAGATCTTGGCCGGCGGCATCAATGGCAAGCGGATACAGATTTTTTTCCGGGTCATCGACGACTCGAATTCCCGGTGTTTTTTCCAGCAATGATCGAACTTCAGTCGCGGAAACAGGCTCTTTGGTCTCCACATTAACGGATTCTGAATGACTGTAAAATACCGGAACCCGCACCGTTGTCGCGGTGACACCGATGGTGTCGTCTTCCAAAATCTTTCTGGTTTCGTTTACCATCTTCATCTCTTCTTTGGTATAACCATTTTCCAGAAACGAATCGATGTGCGGCAGACAATTGAATGCAATGCGATGCGGATAGACATTGTTTTGACAGTCCAGAAAGTTTATCATCGCCCGGGTTTGATCGAAAAGTTCATCAATCGCTTTTTTTCCCGTGCCGGAAACTGCCTGATAGGTTGACACCACAATCCGTTTTATGCCGTATTTTTTGTGGATGGGACTCAAGGGAAGTACCATCTGGATGGTTGAGCAATTGGGGTTTGCGATGATGCCTTTATGGGAATGCTGGGCGACGGCATGCGGATTTACCTCCGGAACCACTAAGGGGACTTGCGGGTCCATTCGCCACGCACTGGAATTATCAATGACCACGCACCCATCTTTGGCGGCATACGGAGCAAACGTCTTACTGGTGCTGCCTCCGGCCGAAAAAAGCGCAATGTCGATGCCCTTGAACGAATCTTCTTTTAATTCTTCAACGGGTATCAAATCCCCCTTAAACCGCAGGGCCCGTCCGACAGAGCGATGAGATGCCAACAGTCGAATTGACTTTACCGCAAAATCCATCTCCTCAAGGCAACTGATCATCTGATTGCCCACCGCGCCGGTCGCACCTGCAACCGCAACATTGAATTGTTTTTCAGCCATGTGTAGTTCCCCCCCCCAATTAAAGGAAAGTGCCTAAATACTATTGACGATATACTCAACAACCATATCGCCGACTTCTGCAGTCGAATACCCCATCTTCCCGGCGGCCACATCCTTGAGGTCTTCTCGCAGCACCTTGGCCACACCGGCATCGATATAAGATGCCGCTTTGGATTCTCCAAGGATTTCCAGCATAACCCCGGCTGCTAAAATACCTGCCAAGGGGTTGATTTTCTGCTGCCCGGTATATTTCGGCGCTGACCCCCCGATGGGCTCGAACATGGAGACCCCGGCGGGGTTGATATTTGCACCGGCCGCAATGCCCATCCCGCCTTGAATCATTGCCGCCAGATCACTGATGATATCGCCGAACATGTTATCGGTGACGATAACATCAAACCACTCGGGGTTTTTCACCATCCACATGCAAATTGCATCAACATGGGCGTAATCGGTTTCTATGTCGCGATATTCGTTGGCAACTTCATTGAATGTTCGTTGCCAGAGATCAAAGGCATAGGTGAGTACATTTGTCTTCCCGCAAAGCGTCAACTTTTTGGCTTTATTGCGTTTGCGGCAGTACTCAAAAGCAAAACGAATACAGCGTTCAACACCTTTGCGGGTGTTTATTGATTCCTGGATCGCCACCTCATCGGGGGTGCCACGTTTAAAGCAGCCGCCCGCACCGGTGTAAAGCCCCTCCGTATTTTCACGAACAATTACAAAATCTATGTCTTGCGGGCCTTTGTCTTTTAGCGGCGTAGCGACACCTTCATATAGCTTTACCGGTCTTAGATTAATGTATTGGTCGAAGCGAGATCGAAGTGTTAAGAGTATACCTTTTTCGAGAATACCCGGCTTTACTTCAGGATGGCCAATGGCACCCAGATAAATGGCGTCCGCGCGGGCAAGCGATTCAAGCTGATCACCGGGCAATATCGCCCCCGTGGCTTTATAGTGTTCGCCGCCCAAATTGTAATGGGAAAAATTTAGACCGAAGCCGCATTTGGCCGCCACCGCCTTGAGAACCTTGATGCCTTCATTTACAACTTCCGGCCCCGTTCCATCACCGGGAATTACGGCTATTTTAAAGTTTTGCACCATTTTTGAATTACGAAAATTACCCTAGATGCCCTAAAATTGATGTGCCGGCCCTAACTTTATCACCAACAGCCACTTCGATATCAATTGTGCCGGGAAGATAAACATCCAATCGTGAACCAAAACAAATGATTCCGAAACGTTGTCCTCTGAGTACCTGGTTTCCGGGTTGCACCTTGCAGATAATGCGTCTGGCAATCAGGCCGGCTACCTGGACCACACAGATTCCACCGCCATTCTCAATTTCAAGAAACACAGCATTTTGTTCATTTTTTTGAGATGCCGCTTCGCGGTTGGCTGCAAAAAATTTTCCGGGATAATAATTGACGTCTTTCACCCGCCCTTCATATGGAATACGATTTACATGAACATTAAACACCGACATGAATATGCTGACTTTTATCGAATCCCCCGTAAAAAAGGGACTGTTTTCCACTGCGTCAACTGCGATCACTTTTCCATCGGCGGGCGATACAACGGCGCCTTGTTTGTCCGGTATCAACCGGTCGGGATCCCGGAAAAAGCCGCAAATACAAAAGGTCGCAATTAAACCGATGAGGGCCAAAACCGTAAGCTCCAACAACGCAAAAATCAGCGTTGCGAAAGCGGCGCCGAATACCAGCGGATATCCGGCTCTGTAAATTGGAAAGGCAATCTGACCGGGCGGGTCAGACCAAGAAAATTTTTCCATGTCACCATTCGCTCATATCTTTAAAAATAAATCACGCCTTGTACCCAACAAATTTAAACTTGTTTTTTTAACAGGACGACATTTTATTGTCAATGAAAACCGTAATATATGTTGGATTAATTGATCACAGTGCCTTTGGCGAAACGGCTCACCGACGTTTCCGACCGCTGCGCGGTTTTCCAAAATTCAGCTCGGCATCTGATTTTCGAATATAATGCGGTGTCAACCCGCCAACCTCATCGGTTTCACCGCTTTCAAACTTTTCCAAGCTCAGGTAAGCCACCGTTGAAGCGCGAATGATATTTTGGTTTTGCGGCGCAAAATAGGCCATATTACCCAACCCGGCTTGAATGACCTCGCGATAGAGTTGGGCGCCGCTTCCCACGAAAATACACGGTTGGTCGATATCCTTTATGGCTTCATCGGGCGGCATGACCATCTCTTCTTTTTCTTTTATAAAAATGTCATGATTGATTCGATACGTGCAAAAATAGACTTCATCCTTGCGCGCATCTAAAAGCGGACAAACCAGATAGGAACTTGGGGCCGCCTGCTGCGCAAGGGCATCCAGGCTTGAGACGCCCACAACCGGTTTGTCCAGCGCAACGGCCAATCCTTTGACCGAACTGATGCCAATCCGCAAACCGGTAAACGACCCGGGCCCGATGGTTACGGCAAAGCCATCCACCTCCGAGATGGAAATGCCTGCGGTTTTGATGACCGAACGGATCATCTTAAGCAGGTGTTTCGAGTGGGTCTGGGCAGTGACCGCAGTCAATTCTGCCGCCAGAGATCCCTTTTCGGTGACGGCAACACTGCAGCTTTTTGAGGCCGTGTCCACCGCAAGAATTCGCATAAGCTACCGCCTAAACAACATACTAAATTTTGGCCTTAGGTGACACCGCAGGTATGGAATTTGAAATTGGCATTTTGGGTCACTTGTATTGGAGATTCGGATCATTTTTCGGACGCTTGCGCCTTGTCCGCGTTGTCCTTCCAAACAATCGCATTCGATAAAACTGCTTGCATATCCTTTACCGCAATAAATTTGATTCTACGTTTAAGGTTTCTGGGAATTTCAGCCAAATCTTTTTTATTTTTCTCTGGAATAATGACGGTTCGAATGCCCGCCCGCAGCGCACCCAATGCCTTTTCTTTCAGGCCTCCTATGGGAAGCACTCTTCCCCGAAGGGTGACTTCCCCGGTCATGGCAATATCATTGCGAATCGGGTTGTTGGTCACCGCCGAAATCAGCGCGGTTGCCATGGCAATGCCGGCTGAAGGCCCATCTTTGGGAATCGCGCCGGCCGGCACATGAATATGAATGTCGGAATTTTCAAAAACCTTTTCATCGACGCCAAACACATCGCATTTGGCCCGGGCATAGCTCACAGCGGCCCGGGCAGATTCCTGCATCACATCTCCAAGTTGACCCGTCACTATCAGTTCGCCCTTGCCGCCGATTAGCGTGGCTTCCACATAAAGCAGTTCACCTCCCGTCTGCGTCCATGCCAGCCCGGTTGCCAGGCCCACTTGACTATTTTCCTGATCCATTTCGGGAACATACTTGGGAACCCCCAGATACGCCGACAGGTTATTTTTGGTTATATAAAAAGGGGCTTTCTCCCCTTCCGCTACTTTGCGTGCTGCCTTGCGACAAATGGATCCAATTTCCCTTTCAAGATTTCTTAACCCGGCCTCCGAGGTGTATTCCGATATCACCTGTTTTAATGCCCCGGGGCTGATGGACACTGTTTTTGGCTGTAAACCATTTTCTTTGATCTGCCGGGGGATTAAATATTTCTGAGCAATCGCTATTTTTTCTTCTTCCGCATATCCGGAAAGCAGGATGACTTCCATGCGATCAAGCAGGGCTGCAGGAATGGTGTCGGTCACGTTGGCAGTCAGAATGAACATCACATTCGAAAGATCAAATGACAGATTCAAATAATGATCACTGAAAGCGAAGTTCTGCTCCGGGTCGAGTGCTTCAAGCAACGCGGATGAAGGATCGCCTCTAAAATCAATTCCCAATTTATCAATTTCGTCCATCATGAAGACCGGATTATTGGTGCCGCATTGTTTCAAGCCCTGCAAAATCCGTCCCGGCATGGCGCCGACATATGTGCGGCGATGGCCTCGCATCTCGGCTTCATCTCGGATACCGCCCAAAGAAATGCGAACAAATTTGCGTTTCATGGCACGGGCAATCGATTGACCTAAAGAGGTTTTGCCCACGCCCGGAGGGCCTACGAAGCACAGAATCGGCCCTTTCATCTTGGGATTAAGTCTGCGAACACTTAAGTATTCGAGGATGCGATCTTTTACATTGCTCAGTCCGAAGTGATCCTTATCCAATACCTGTTTGGCTTTTTTTATATCGATAACATCCTTTGAGGTCTTGCTCCACGGCATCTCCACCATCCAATCCAGGTAAGCTCGCACAACGGTGGACTCCGCCGATTCGGGATGCATCTGCTCCAGGCGTTTGAGCTGTTTGGTTGCCTCTCTTTGGGCCTGCCTGGACATTTTGGCACGTTTAATCTTTTTGTTGTATTCCTCTGTCTCGAGAGCTTTTTCATCCTGTTCCCCGAGCTCTTTGTAAATCGCCCGTACCTGTTCTCTTAAATAGTAATCGCGCTGGCTTTTTGAAATTTCATCTTTGACATCCGATTGAATTTTGGCCTGCATGGTTGAGAGTTCCACTTCGCGCGCGAGCAGATCATTGATCTTTCTAAGTCGCTGCTGCGGATCGAAAATTTCAAGTAGCTCCTGGGATTCTTGAATTTTTAAATTGAGGTTCGAGGCAACCAAATCTGCAAGTTTGCCCGGCTCCTCAATACTTTGCAAAATTGCAACCACATCACCGGACATTTCACCTCGCAATTCCATAATTCTTTCGGCGTGCTCTTTGACATTGCGCATGAGGGCTTCGATTTCCAGACTGATTTCTTGAACCGGCTTTTCAGTAATTACTTCGATTTTAACACGATATAAGGATCGTTTCCGCACGTAGTTAAGAATTCTTGCTTTCTTCAGCCCCTGTACCAGAGCCTTAACACGGCCATCGGGAAGTTTCAAAATTCGCAAAACCCGGCTGACGGTGCCCATCGTAAATATCTCATCGGTGTCCGGGTCTTCGATTGTCGGATCCTTTTGGGTGGCTAAAAGCAAATATCCGTCCTTTGAGACCGATTCTTCTACCGCTCGAATCGATTTTTCACGTCCAATAAACAGCGGCAACAGCATGTCGGAAAAAATAACAACATCTCTGACCGGCAGAAGCGGAAGGATTGTTGGTATTTCTACAGCGGCGTCATCTTCGTCTATCAGACGGATGAGATCATCTTTATCTGTTTGACCCATTTTTTCTCCTGAATATCGTTCAAATGACCCGACAAGACCTCCAATTGAAAATTTCTAGAATTATTTTTAGGTCTTACAGTTGGCAAAATGATGGGATGGAAGTATAATAAGACATAATTTTTCTTTGACAATAACCATCTTGTTTTTTATGTGAAAGAGAAGTTCGTAGGTTCATTATACCACCCACACATGAAGCGCGTATTTCATGCGCCGGTTTTGAAACACTGAGCACGGAAGGTAAAGGATATCATATGCCCAATTATTTTGTTGAGGTTTTCACATTTATTTTTGGATTGTGCATCGGAAGTTTTTTAAATGTTTGCATCTTTAGGCTACCTGCTTCCAAATCCATCATCCATCCGCGATCCAGCTGCCCAAGTTGCGGCAAGCAGATCAGATTTTATGACAATATACCTGTTTTAAGCTACTTACTGCTTAAAGGACGATGTCGCGACTGCCAGGAACCGTTGTCTATGCGATATCCGATTGTGGAAATACTGGGCGGGTTGTTTGCACTCGGGGCATATGTCAAATATGGGCTTTCGATTGAAGCTCTCATCTACTTTGTCTTTATTGCCGTCCTTCTGGTGATAACCTTTATTGATATTGATCACCAAATTATTCCCGATATCATCACCCTTCCGGGCATACCCATATTTTTTATCGCAGGATTTGTTCTACCCCGCATAAATTTGATTGATTCTTTTTTAGGCATATTGGTGGGTGGGGGAAGTTTGCTGCTGGTTGCCTGGGTCTATAATCTAATTACCAAAAAAGAAGGCATGGGGGGCGGTGATATCAAGCTTCTGGCGATGATTGGAGCCGTCACCGGCTGGCAAGGGGTTCTGTTTACGATCTTTGTGGCCTCGGCCGTCGGTACCTTGTCGGGAATACTCGTCATGCTCAAAGCCCGCAAAAGCATGAGGCTGGCTATCCCGTTCGGTCCCTTTCTGGCAATCGGCGGGATTGCATATATCTTTTTCGGGCCTCAACTCGTGTATTGGTACTTTGGTCTGTTGCGTTAACTCACTAACTGAATTATTGAAGATCCGATCCCACAGGGGTCGGTTTTGATATGCTGCCAAAGGAGGCTCTGGTCTATCAATTAGGCAGTACTTAAGTATTTAAGTGATGGCGTATTGGAAATTTTAACAAACAAATCACAAAGCTGATGCGACTTGCAATTGTTTCCGATATTCACGGTAATCTGGATGCTTTCGAGCAGGTGTTAATCGATATCGACCGCTCAAAGGTTGATGATATTATCAGCTTAGGAGACAATATCGGCTACGGTCCCCAACCGGATCAGGTAATTAAAAAGGTCCGGGCTCGTCATATCTCTTCCATGATGGGCAACCACGAATTGGCGGCAATAGAACCCAAATACTTGAGCTGGTTTAATCCGGTCGCCCGTGAATCGTTGTTGAAGACCTTCAAGCTGCTATCGGATCAATCACGCCAATATATATCAAAACAAAAATTGTACCAGATTTCACATGGGTGTCGATTCGTTCACGGGTTTCCACCGGATTCGGCACTGATCTATATGTTTCAGGTATCATATCATAAAAAAATGCGCACCTTAGCGCAAATGGATGAACGAATCTGCTTTGTCGGTCACACCCACATGCTTGAAATGCTCAGCTATAAGGGCGATATCATCGAATGCGAACCCCTGATCAGGGGGGTGACGACTTTAAACAAAGACAAAAAGTACATCCTCAACATCGGCAGTGTGGGACAACCCAGAGACGGTGACAACCGCGCCAAGTACGTCATCTGGGATTCTTCTCAAAATACAATTGAAGTCAGATTCATCCCCTATGATATTGCTTCGGCGGTTGAAAAAATTCGTGCCGCCGGTCTTCCGGAGGAACACGCCCGGCGCCTTTTATAATGAACAAGATAGGAAAATACAAAATTCGCGGTTTGCTGGGACGGGGAGGTATGAGCAAAGTCTATAAGGTGGAACTTCCCGTCATCGGTAAAATAGCGGCGCTGAAGCTGCTCGATCCCAATCCCGTGCTGGTGGATCTGATCGGCATGGACAAGATTCACGATCTCTTTATTTCGGAAGCCGTTAAACTGGCGCATTTACGCCATCCAAATATTGTGGAGATCTGGAACTTTGATGAAGCCGAGGGCAAGCCCTTTTACCTCATGGACTATTACTTTAATAATCTGGCAACGATGATCGGTGAGACGCGCCGGACGGATCAACCCTCCCGCATCATCAAGCTGGATAAGGCCATCCACTTTACGCGCCAAATTCTATCGGGACTGGCCTGCCTCCATCACGCCGGCATCGTTCATCGGGATATCAAACCGTTTAACGTACTGCTTACCGACCAGGAAACCATTAAAATCTGCGATTTCGGACTATCAAAACTGCGCGGTGAAACGGTATCGGCCCCCTCCAACCTCAAGGTCGGCTCCCCTTGGTATGCATCTCCCGAACAGGAAGATGAGCCGGAAAAGGTAGATTCAAGAGCAGATCTTTATTCTACCGGGGTGACACTATATCGGATGCTGACCGGCAGGCTGCCGGAGCAAAACGTACAACCACCCAGTAAATTCAATCCGGATCTTGACCGCGGATGGGACAGGTTTCTGCGCCGGTCCATTGCGCGCCATCCGAAAAATAGATTTATCAGTGCCAAAGCAATGTTGCGCGAATTGGACAGCTTGGATGCCGCCTGGCAGGAACGAAAAAATAAAATCTGCCGGATCGCAGAACGCAATATTAACAATGGAAATAAAGAACCGCCGCTGAAACTCAGAGACCTGCCCCAAAAAATCGCTCCCCGGGAAGCCAAACAATTTTTTGCGGTTGATGAGTTGTGGCGCCCTGCAAATTATGTTCACAATGATTTCAAACCAAGTCCGACCGGTACGATTACCGACGAAACCACCGAGCTGGTGTGGCAACAGGCGGGTTCGGATTACCCGCTGACATGGCAACAGGCCGGAGCATATATCGAAACATTAAATCAGCAGCATTTTGCAAAACGCAATGCCTGGCGGCTTCCAACGGTGGACGAACTGATGTCCTTGTTAACTGCAACACCTCATGGTGAAGCTTTGTGCATTGCGCCTCTCTTTGATCCGCGTCAAACTGCGCTTTGGAGTTGCGATAAAAGATCTTTCACGGCCGCTTGGTACGTCAGTGTGGACATGGGGTTTGTTTGGTGGCAGGATTTCAGTGCCTATTATTATGTCAGAGCGGTATGTGAAACATAGAAAGCTCTTTAGGGTACGGAATCGAGGAAAATTGAAGCCGCCAAATTGGCAAGGCAAAAGAAGCGATGTATATCGTCAGTTTAGCGGATCCACAATTTAATCGATCATATTTGTACAGCTTTTACCGGTCGTCTTAAAGGCAATATTTTCCAGGCACCGGCCACAGCGAAATTCATCGTCTGCAATCTCCAAGCGATCTCGATCCGCTCTAAAGGACCATCCACATTTTTTACATTTAAGAATTAAGATATGGGGTTCTTCATCCAGTGTGGACTCTGAGGATTTCACGACTTCCACTGTTTTAGCTCTCCTTCGGTTCATGCAAGCGTCTGAATAAGGTTCTAATAATCGCTAAACTAATTTAAGCGATTTTTATGCCAAAATATCCTTTGATCGGAAATTTTTTAAATCTTAATATTTTTATATAGTTAGCTGCGATACCATATTTTAGATCAACTATTGATAATACAATATTGTAATATTTTAAATAAAAAATAACATATTTGTAGAATTATTAAGGCAAATCTGGCCACAAGAACCCATTCAGCTCTCGGTTGGAACCGAAGCCAATTATTTTGAAATGAGCCGGAGATATCAATCGCTTGGGATGTTGACAGTGCGTGTTTTTGCATATAAAAAAGTGAAGCCTTTTGTATCGCCTGGCATACTATCTGTTGGAGAAATGATATATGCGTAAAAAGCAAAAAACCATCGTTCTTACGGGTGGCAGTCGAGGAATAGGCCACGCAAGTGCCCAGCGCTTTTTTCATTCGGGATGGCGGGTGATCACCTGTGCTCGCCAACCGTTTCCCAAAGATCATCCAAGGACTGCAACGCCTGAAAACCACGTTCAGATCGACCTGAGTAACCGCAAGGAGCTTTTGGCCGGCATAGAAGAAATTCGCAAACGTCTGGATGGAACCCCACTCAATGCATTGGTGAATAATGCAGCGATCTCGCCCAAAGGAGAGTCCGGCAAACGCTTGGGATCCATCGAGACTGACATTGATATGTGGGACCATGTATTTCAAGTCAATTTCTTTGCCCCCATTATGCTGGCTCGCGGACTTATTAAGGAGTTAGAGGTGGGGCAGGGAAGCATTGTCAATATCACCTCAATCGCAGGAAGTCGCGTTCACCCCTTTGCCGGATCCGCTTATGCCACTTCTAAAGCCGCCCTTTCGGCACTGACCCGTGAAATGGCCGCAGATTTCGGACCTCACGGAATTCGGGTAAATGCCATAGCGCCCGGCGAAATCGACACATCGATTTTATCTCCTGGTACCGAAGATCTGGTTAAACACATTCCTCTCGGGAGAATCGGTGAGCCCAAAGAGGTTGCAGATATGATTTATCTTTTGTGCTCCGAACAATCTAGCTATGTTACCGGGGCAGAAATCCATGTAAATGGCGGGCAGCACGTTTAATTCAATCCGTTTATGAAAATTAGGGCTATTAGGGCTCATTTAAACTTATCAATAGGAGGCATGCTGATGAAGAAAATATCCGAGGCAGTCATTTGCGTGGCCATGGTATTTTCTGTGCTTGGTGCAGCCAATGCTCAATTTGCCAAGCCGGAAGATGCGATCAAATACCGCAAAGCCGTGATGTTTCTGATTGCACAGCATTTCAAACGTATGGGCGCTGTGGTTCAGGGAAAAGCAGAATATGAAAAAGGCAGATTTTCAAAAGACGCAGAAGCAGTTAAGGTTCTGGCGACACTTCCATGGGAAGCCATGCTGGAACCCGGAACTGACAAGGGAGATACCACCTTGAGTGAGGCGGTGTTTAAAGTCCCTGAAAAATTCAAAGAAGCAGCAAAAACCTTTGAGGAAGCAAACGTAAAACTTGCGGATTTAGCATCAGAAGGAGATTTTGAAGGCATTAAAGGGCAATTTGGTGCCGTTGCAGGGAGCTGTAAAAGCTGCCATAGTCAGTTTCGCTCAAAATAAAAATTCAAGCCTTACCAATAGCTGCATTTATTTGTATCAACCGATTTGGTAAATGAGCCCATAGACAGTGAACGCCAATAAGGTCGCGGTAGCGGCTGCCAGCCATGCATTGCCTTGAGAAAACGGGGCGTCCTGATGCCATTGCTTGATGCCCGTAAACATAGGATATATGAGATTATCCCCTTTGAAGAAGACATAAAACAAAATTGCGCAAACATGAACGCAGATCAAGCCTAGCAGGACAGTCTGGTTCAGGTGATGAATACCTGTCAGCCAGTCGCTGGTATCCTTGCTGACCAGATCAAACAACGGCCCCTCGGTTAGAATATCATCATTGGCGAATAGACCGGTACAGGCTTGGATGAGCAAAGAGATTAGTAAGATTAAAACCGACCAGCCTCCAAGGGGATTGTGGCCGAGATGCCGCGACGGCTTGCGCTGAAATAGGGTCGATACATAGCGCAGAACGGATGCGGGCCCCCGCACGAAGGCCGCAAAGCGCGATTCTCGCCCTCCAACAAATCCCCACACGATCCGAAATAACACCAGCACAAGGATCGCGACCCCACTCCATTCATGGTATAACATGGTGCTGGCGCCGATCTTTGCCGTTACAAAAGAGACCGTCACCAAGGTAACAAGTATCCAGTGAAAAAGACGCGTCGTGATATCCCAAACCTTAATGGGGTATAGATTTCCTCCAACATCAGACTGGGAGGGAGTTGAATCTAATTTTTGATTCGCCATTTTCTTTTAATCTTTATGTTGGCTTCCTAGCTCTATGCCCAGATCCAATGCCTTGCGGTTCATGTCCAGAAAATCAGGCGCAATATGCGTTTCCAAAACCTTCATAATGGATTCGGGTTTCACCAACGCATTGAGGCTGATTAAGGCCCCCAGCATACAGATATTGAAAACGATGGGCTTCCCGATGTTTTCCATCACCGTCTCATACATTGGAAGTTCTTTTTGCCGGGCATCAACTTTTCGCTCCGTTTTGACATAACGGGTGTCCGCAATTAGCAGTCCGCCGGGTCTGATAATCGGATAATATGCATTATAGGCTTCTTGTGTAAGACATATCAGTACATTGGGTTGAATCACCTTCGGATAGTGGATCGTAGAATCGGATATGATGACATCCGAACGGGTCGCTCCGCCCCGGGCTTCAGCGCCGTAAGACTGAGACTGCACGGCGTTTAGTTGTTCGTGTATCACGGCGGCTTCTGCAAGGATGATTGAGGCCGTGATTACGCCCTGGCCTCCGGAACCTGAAAATACCATCCTGATTCTTTCCATGATGCTTATCCTTTCATCACGGCTTGGACAACCTTTTCATATTGCCTGCAATATTCAGGTCTTTCTTCCTGGACAAAAATACCTCTTTCGATCAGCGCCGGATTCTCTTTTTTTGTCTTCGATCCAATCGGTGTGGTATTGTTCTTATACCACTTGACCATATCCACCGCGCTGCCGACTTTATTTTTACGCCCAAAATAGGTCGGACACTGCGACAAAATTTCGACCACAGAAAATCCTTCATGCAGGATTGCCTGACGCATGATATCCGCCATCTGTTTAATATGATAGGTCGTGGTGCGCGCTACAAATGTGGCCCCGGCAGCTTTTGAAAGTTCCACGACATCGAAGCTGGGGTCGATGGTCAGATAAGGTGCCGTCGTTGCGCTGATGTTTTCGCCCGATAAGGGTGAAAACTGCCCACCGGTCATACCATAAATCCGATTGTTCATTACAATGGCCGTCATGTCGATATTTCTGCGGGCGGCGTGAATAAAATGATTGCCGCCGATGGCCAGCGCATCGCCATCGCCCATGGGAACAATGAGGGTTAATTCGGGCCGGCTCATTTTCACACCGGTGGCAAATGCCAGGGCACGGCCGTGAATGGTATGCAGGGTGTGAAAATCCACATAGCCGGTAATCCGGGAGGAACATCCGATGCCCGATACCATGACGATCTCGTTTTTGCTCATCCCCAATTTTTCGATGGCTTGAACCAAGCCGTTGAGCACCATTCCATGACCGCATCCCGAACACCAAAGATGCGGGAAAAAACGTTCTCGAAGGTAATCTTTGACTGCCATAGGTTAGACACCCTTTCCTTGAATCAGCCGCAAAATATTTAAAATATCCGCCGGCGTGATGAACACACCGTCGATGCGGTTGGCCAAAAAAACGTTCTCTGGATGGTCCACAGCCAGTTTCACTGCCTGAAGGATTTGGCCCATATTCAGCTCTACCACAATAACAGATTTCATCCGGGCGCATCTATCGCGGACAATGTCCGTCGGAAACGGCCACAGCGTCTGCAGTTCCAGAAGTCCGAGCCGCTCTCCCCGAAGACGTCGTTTTTCCACCGCATGCCGTGCCGAACGGGTCGCAGATCCGTAAGATATGAGCAGATGCTCTGCATCTTCCAGATAGTACTCTTTAAACCGCGCCAGTTGGTTTACACGGTTTTCGATTTTATCCACGAGATGGCGCAACAACCCATGGACGATGTGAGGCTCACTCGACGGAAATCCCCACATGTCGTGAAACAAACCGGTCACATTGTAGCGGTGAACGCCCCCAAAGTCAGACATCGGCAGTCGACCATCCTCCCGCGGAAGATAAGGATGATAATCCACGCCTTCTTTTACAGATGTTCTCAGCCTTCCCACCAGCGGAATTTCTCCGGGCTCGGGGATGACCAGTCGCTCTCGCATATGGGCCATGACTTCGTCAAACAGCAGAACCACCGGTGTTCGGTAAGTTTCCGCCATATTAAAGGCCTCCACCGTCACGGCAAATAAATCCTGGTGATTAGACGCCGTCAATGCAATGATGGCATGATCTCCATGCGTTCCCCAACGAACTTGATTGACATCTCCCTGACTTCCGTGAGTCGGCAGACCGGTAGACGGTCCGCCCCGCTGCACATCAACAATAACACACGGAATTTCGGCCATAATCGCATAGCCCAGGGCCTCTTGCATCAGAGAAAAGCCCGGACCGCTGGTTGCCGTCATGACTTTGCAGCCGGTGAGCGATGCGCCAACAATAGCGCAAAGCGAACCAATTTCATCTTCCATTTGAATAAACTTACCGCCGATCTGTGGTAGTCTATAGGATAACCGCTCGGTAATTTCAGAAGAAGGTGTGATGGGATAGCCGGCATAAAAATCAAGCCCTGCATATAAAGCCGCTTCAACACAGGCCTCGTTGCCTTGGACAAATTTGACGTTTTCGCTCATTACAAAAACCTATTCTTCTGTTTCTATTTCGATGGCAAAATCGGGACATCGAAGTTCACAAAGCCTACAGCAGATACAATGTTGTGGTTGCACGGCAGCGGCCTTGTCTTTATCATCCAGGTCCAATACGTTCTTTGGGCAGAGCGCAACACAAATACCGCAGCCCTTGCACCAATTTTGGTTAATATGGTGTTTCTTCAGTTTCGGCTTTGTCATTTAAATATCCTCGTAGCGCATTCAAGATAAATCACTTCGCCTAATTCTTCCTCAACCACCGCACGCTATTGGATCGGCACTCGGGGCAAATACGTTCCCAGTTTACACTGAAAACACTTTCCCAACGGTGCCCGCAGCGCAGGCACACAAATTCACTGTCCTGGTTTTCATCATCAGGCTTGGGATTGCGTGGACGCGGCACGCGGGCCTTCGCCAAAGCGCTGCGGGTGAGCTCTAATTCCTCAGAAGTTACCGTCTGACGTTTTTTTTCCGTTTCATGCATGATGGTCTGCCAACGCGCGCCTTCGGCCGCGGAACACCATTCCAGCAACAGCCGATCAACTCGGATTCCGGCCTTTTCAAGCCCGTTCCACAATCCGTCGACACGCCGCACGGTACTTCGATTGGCGTCGATGTAATGGCAGTCAACGTAGTGACACCCGGACACAAGCACCACCGGTGCGCCTTTTTGAAAGCTATACCATACAAATTCCGGACTTACACGACCCGAACACATTGTCCGGATGATGCGGGCATTGGGCGGATACGCCATGCGGCTCACTCCCGCCGTATCAGCCCCGGCATAAGAGCACCAATTACAGGCAAAGGTGACGATTTTTTTCTGGGGTTCTTCCTCCAGGATGGCGTCAATCTGTGCATAAATAGCCTGATCCGAGAAATGACGCATTTCTATGGCGCCGAATTTACACTCAGCCGCGCAGGTGCCGCACCCGGCACAGGCCGCGCTGATCACCTGAGGAACCTGTTTCTTTTGCCAGGTGATCGCACCAAAGGGACACACCTTAGCGCATTGTCCGCATTTTGTGCAGGCATCCTCGTAAACGGCAGCCGTGATGGCTTCAACCGCAAACCGGCCTTTGCTCAGGAGGATGGAAGTGTGTGAGCTTGCGGCACTGGCTTGGGTGACGCTTTCGCGGACGTCCTTGGGGCTCTCTGCAGCGCCTGCAATGAAGACGCCTTTGGTGGGGGTATCCACCGGGCGCAGTTTCGCATGGGCTTCCTTTAGAAAACCGCTGGGCGATTTGGCGATACTGGCCATCTGCCGGATTACCTCGGTATCCATAGCCGGTGTAGCACCTACTGCCAACACCAGCATGTCAAATTCATGTTTCTCCAGACGTTTTTCGATTGTATTTTCGACCGTCACCAATAAATTATGGGTGCGGGAATCCTCACGAACCTCACCGGGCAGGCCGCGTACATAGCGCACCCCATGGCCTCTGGTTCGCATCAGAAGCTCTTCAAAGCCTTTCCCGTAAGCACGCAAGTCAATATAAAAAACGGTAACTTCGGTGTCCGGGTAGTTATCCATCAGGTACTGGGCGCCCTTGATGGTGTTCATACAGCAAATCGTGGAGCAATAGGGATTGCCCCGTTTCTGATCCTGGGTCCGTGAACCGACGCATTGAACAAATCCAATACGTTGAGGTCTTTTCAAATCACTGGGCCGGCCCAGATGTCCCTCCAATGGCCCGCCGGTGGAGATCAAGCGTTCAAATTCGATGCTGGTGACCACGTTCGCAAAACGCGTATAACCGTATTCGTCCAGGGCTGTCGGGTCATACACATCCATCCCGGTGGCGACGATAATCGCCCCGACTTCAATTTCGCGCAGTTCGTCTTCCTGGTCGAAATTAATGCACTTTTTCTCGCAGACTTCAAGACATTTACCGCAAGCGATAGGATTGTCACCCAAACAATCATCTGCCGAAATAATATAAGCAGAGGGCACGGCCTGGGGAAAAGGGATGTATATCGCCTTGCGACTGCTCAAGCCCATTTGAAATTCGTCGGGTACAACCACCGGGCAGACGGTTGTGCATTCGCCGCAGGTGACGCACGCCTCCTCATCGACATATCGGGCCTTTTTGCGAATACGGGCTTTGAAATTGCCTACATATCCGGATATATCTTCCAATTCCGAGTGGGTCAGAAGTTCAATGTTGGGATGTCGACCGACATCCATCATCTTGGGACCCAGAATTCAGATACTGCATTCAATGTCAGGATAGACTTTGTCAAGATGGGCCATAATCCCGCCGATCGAGGGCTTTTTCTCAACCAGATAGACCTGATGACCCGCCTCCGCCAGATCCAGGGCCGCCTGCATGCCTGCCACTCCGCCGCCGATTACCAATGCCGCGTCGAAGACCGAAATTTGCTCCTCATCCTGCGGATAAAGCCACCTCGCCCTTGATACGGCTACTTTGACAATATCTTTGGCTTTGCCCGTGGCGGCCTCACGGTCTAGCGTCACCCAGGAGCAGTGTTCGCGGATGTTGGCCATCTCCAGCAGGTAGGTATTGAGTCCCGCACCATGGATACATTGCCGGAAGATCGGCTCATATGATGAGGGTGAACAGGATGCAACGACGACTCGATTCAGCCGATTTTCAAAAATCGCCCGCTGGATCTCCTGCTGCCCCGGATCAGAGCACGTGTATTTATTGCGAACCGATAGGACAACATCCGGCAGGGACTCGGCGAACTCGCGCACTGCTTCGGTATCTGCAAACCCGGCGATGTTGGAGCCACAATCACAAACAAAAACCCCGATACGCAAATCTTCTTTAGCCAACGTGTTCCTCCTGTTTTGAAATTTACGCCTTCGATATCCTTATATATTCCTAGTCACCGCGATTCCCTTTAAGTCTGAAACCTGACACCCGAAACTTAACACCGGGGACCGGACCTACCGAACTTAATCCGTTTTGTCACGCCGCCACATTTCATAATTTTGACCGCGGATGAGTTCTTTGTCTTTCCAGGCTTTGCGATCGCGCACCGCTTGCTCGATTGCGTCCTGAAATGCGTGCCTGAACTCATCCGAATCGAACTGTGCTTTGTTGAAAAAATCAAAGGCCTGAAACTCCTTGAATGCTCTGCGCTGCGTCTCCATAGTTCCGTATCCGGTGACCATGATAACCCGCGTGAAGGAGAGTCGTTTCCGGATTTCGGCCAGCAGGCGCATACCGTCTTGATTGTCTTCTTCGGTCTCTATCAAACGGATATCCAAGATCACCAGATCCAAGTCTTTGTTCACATCAATATAGGCCAATGCTGCCTCCTTCGTGCCAACAGCTTCTACCAGATGGCCTTCCCGCTCCAGCAGGCCACGTAACATGTCACGCCAATCGGAATAATCATCTACAATTAAAACTTTGCCTCGCATCTTTTGCCCCTAATATTTTCTTTTTAGTGATAGCGATTAATGCCATGTCCTAAAAATTCTGCTTCTTTTAATGGTGATTCGATACAACGCTCTATAAGATTCGGGCCGCTTTAATCCATCGATGGTTCCCGGCTGCCGACGGCAGGTAAGCGCACGCAAAAAGTCGCTCCTTTACTCATTTCGCTGCGGCATTCGATCAAGCCTCCCTGACGTTCAATGAACGTGCGCAGCCACCACAAACCAAATCCCAGTCCATCCTCGCTCTGTTGGAACATATTCCATAAATTGGCCATCTGTTTCGCAGGAATACCCCTTCCGGTGTCGCTGATCTCAACAACCACCCACATGCCTTCATCATCCTGTTCTATGCGTGTATTCACCTGTAATCGGCGCTGGTCTCTGTCCTCCATGGCTTTGCGTGCATTGGTAATCAACTCGAGGAAAACATCCAACAAAAGCAGACTGCAGTTGACCATCGGTAAGTTGGTCGCAAAGTTGCGGACCACCTCAATCGTGGCCGGCAGGTCGGCATATTCCAGCGCTTCGTTCAACAGGTGGTTGACATCGAGCCGTGCCATGGGACCGGAATCCTTGAAGGGACGAAACAACGCGTCGCTGAGTTTGAGAACAAACTGGGCGTTGCGCTCAATGCGCTCTAAATTGGCCTCGATCCATTGCCGCTCGATATCAGGCATCTCTATTTTAGTCAGAGATCGTAACGTTTCCCTGGAACTCACCGGTACAATCCCCATCAGGTTATTGATGCGATGCGCCAACGCCGTTGCAGCTTGACCCATCACAGCCCATTTCTCAGCAGCCAACCGCTTTTCCTGTTCAGTTCGTAGTTTTTGATGTTGGCTGGCATTCTGAATGGCAATGACCGCCTCCTGGGCCAGGGCTTCCAAAAGTTCGACATCCTGCTGGTCAAAGGCAGCCACCCGTGAGCTTTCCAAAAGCAAAACGCCTAAAAGCGAAGCCGATTTGGATGAATCCTCTCGACCATATTGCAGCGGAACCGAAATGCTCGAACGCATATCTTCAAAAAGCACGACGTTCAGCGGATCATTGCGAACATCCGGACTCAGGTAAGGTCGCCGGTGGTCCGCCACCCAGCGAGCGATCCCCTGCCCAATCCGGGGGGTATAAGCCAGATTTTTAGGCGTCCAACCATCCCCATAATGGGCCTTAAGGACAAGATTGCCCGTCTCAGGCTCCAATTGTCTAAGGGATCCATGTTCAGCACCAACCAGTTCCGCAGCCTTTTCAAGTATCAGGTTCAATACCCGGTCCAGGTCGAGGCTGGATGTAAGCGCCAGGTCAATGGTATGCAGCGCACGGAATTGGGCGGTCATACGTGCCAACCGTTCGTTTTGCTGAGCCACCGACGCCGTCATGTCGGCCAGAGATTGAAGCAGTGCCGTATCCCGATTCCGAAAAGTCCGTTCCACGTTTCCATCAAAAACAATAAGCACTCCCCGAACGGCGTCTTGCCAGATCAATGGCGCGGCCAGCACCACGGCTCGATCCGGACAGGTTTCGACAATGGCTTCCCTTGAAGCAATCACACGGCTTGGCAGATCTTCGTCCCAGGGCATTTGCTGCAGATTATGGGTGGCCACCAGTGATACCCGGCCCTGGTCTGGATCCAATATGTATAGGCCGCTGCCGTCAGTTCGGCACTGGTAAGTGGCCTGACGGACAACGCTTTGCAGAAAGTCAGGATCCAAAATATCGGTTGATGTCATGTGGTTGGCCACTATTCGCGTCCCTTCGCAATCCCGAGCTTTTTTGCGGTGTCTCGCATGTCTTTGTTAACCGGACTCTCTTTGGGCGTTTGCCATCGCTCTGCCAATACAGTCGTCAGGTCTCGAATCGGAATGACGATATCTTTCTCGAGAGTCGGGTCTTCCTGGGCGCATCTGAAGTGGATCTGACACTTAACACATGTCGTAATCAGCAGATCGGCACCGGTGGCTTTGGCTTCTCTTAACCGCTCCACCTGGATATTTTTACTTGCGTTGCCGCATGATGTCCAGCAACTGGTGCCGCAACACAGACCGGTTCGGCGAGTTCGCTCCATCTCCACCACGTTCACGCCCGAAGCACGCAATAAGGTGCGGGGTTCATCGTAAACTTGCAAGTGTCGACCGAGACGGCAGGCATCGTGATACGTTACCGTAACTTTCTTTTTCCCCGAAGCCCAATCCGGCATGGAGTCATTCGGCTGCTGACTGATGAACTGGGTGATATGCAGCACTTCCATCCCGTGTTTCCCGACCCGTTTCGGGTAGTCCACACCAAGGGTGCGGGTACATTCCGGACAGGTAGTTACAATCCGCTTTGCCCCGGTGGCGCTGATGTGTTCAAGGTTTAGGCGAGCCAAAGCCTCAAAGGTTTCCATATCACCTTCCCAAAATTGATCGTGACCACAGCAGCGTTCATTGTCCAACACTTGCGGCTCGACACCGAAATCGTTCAGAATTTTTACCGCCGCCCTGGCAATCTCTACGCCCTCAATGCCCAAGTTTTTGAACAGCACATCGTAGTAGGGCAAGCAGCCGACAAAATACAAGGTGTCCGAATCGTCGGATACTTTCAAGTTGTCATCGAGCCATTCCATTCGGTTTTGTTCAACGTTCGGCGTGGTCATCATCCGGCCCAAGGTTTGAACGACTTCACCGTGACTGTAATTCCCTGACCGGCCGTCATTTCTGGCCAGTACGCGCGCATCCTGAATAAACTCGGAAAACAATACCTCAGACGGACACAGCTGGCTGCATCGTTTGCAGGTTAAACATGACCAAAACAGAGGATCATCGTAAACATTGGCCGAATTACCATTGAGGGCTTTTTCAATCAGCAGGCGCGGGCTGCTATACGCCTGTGACTCCCAGGCGGTAATGGGGCAAACCGCGCTGCATTTGCCGCATTCCAAACAGTACCAGGCGCGGTTGTAATTGATGATATCTTGCAGACTGCTCATAATAATCTCTGGTCTCCGTTTAACCCGGCGACAAAGGATTCTATTTTTTCAAGCCAGTCATCTCCATCGCCAACGCTGATCCGGTCCATGGCAAGCTGTTTATCCGCAAACCCCATAAGCCGCATCAAACGGCGTGTCACATGAAATGTTTCCTCAGCATAGCGACTGCCAAACCCGTAGTGACATTCATCCGCCAGACAGCCCAGCATCAGCACACCGCCTGCGCCCTTTTCAAAAGTTTTAAGGAGGATCCCAGGACTTAACCTTCCCAAACACATAACTTTAACGGGATAAACGGACGATGAATATTGCAGATGGTTTCGTCCCACAGTTTCCAATCCACTAAAGGCGTTCCAATTACATGTAAACACGACGATTTTACCTTGCGTATTTACCCCATCTTTATCATCCAACGCGGCTGCGATCATGACATCCAGCTGGTCATCCGTGCTGTAACCTGCCGTAATTGCGCTGGAAGGGCAATGGGCCGCACAGGCACCACATCCTGCGCACATCATTGGATCAACCCAGCAATGGCGGTTTGATTCTGCGCCGATGAGTTGCGGCGCGCCATATTCGCAAATTTCGATACAGGTTTTACACGCACGACAACGGTTCGGATCGACCACTGCTGTATGCGGTCCCGGCCGTCGAGTTAACTGACCCAGCCAACCGGCTACTTTTCCGGCTGCGGCGGCACCGACGAGTCGGCCATCCATCGCGGGGTCGCAGAAAAAGACGCCGGGCAGATGGGTCTCCACCATCGCGGGATCGGTCCTTAGGGGGATTTGTTTTGATCCGATTTCAAATGCATTCTGTAAACGCTCGGCTTCGGCCGTATCCCCCGGTGCCAGCACCACCGCTGCAGCTTGGCGGCTTCTTGAGTTCAGTGCTGACCTATAGTGACCGTCGGCCCGCCACAATCTGGATGGTGGACGCCGCGCATAGCCGGTGACGATGTTCTGGGCAGTCAGCAGATCCCGGCAGATACCGGCAGCTTCACTGGTGCCAACAACCAAAACCGAATGATCGATATCCGTGGTGTGCTGGGTTCGAAAAGACCGGACGCCTAATTTGGCAATAGCAGAGGCTACCATGGCGGACGCCTTCGCTGTTGCTGCCGAGGGATCATCGGCGTGGACCCATGCGCATTGCTCCCGGATATTGACAAACTCAAAGTCAACCGGGGGCACGTTTGCAGTCGACCTTGAATTTTCAATCGGCTGCAGATTATCAGGTAAACGGTTAAATATACCGAGGTTATGTTTGCAACGAATACGCTGGTAGGCGCAACTGACGCAAACCTGGTCCAATGAACAACACGCACAGGCGGCAAGCATCACCCGGTTCAGGCCTTTGGCTGAAATGGTCTCGTGAATCAACTCAGCGGCTTCAGGTACACAGGCCTGCTCAATGACATCTGCACAAATGACCCCGGGCAGGGTAGTTGCACGCTGGCGCAATACATCTACATTGGCCACGCTGGCAATCGCCCCCCCGCATCGGCAAATAAAGGCCCCGATGCGGGCAGGTCCGCAGGGATTAACTTCATCTCTGTACGCAACGATGTTTATTGGTTGTTTAATCGGCAGATTCGCCAACGCGTGGGCTGCTGCGGATGATCCGTGCAGCGGCTCATGCGGCGGTATCCGGAAAATGCCCCCGCTCTCCGGCAGTTGTATCGGTAAACATGTGTGCGCATCACCGGCAATGATCATCGCACCAACATCCAGTTCGATTCTTTTTTCACGTTGTTGGTGAACAATCGCCTTGGCTTTGCACACCTGAATGCAGGCCATGCACTCACTGCAAGGACCGCATGCCAGGCACCTTTGCGCTTCGGCGATGGCTTGCGTGCGGCTATATCCCAGCTCAACCTCAGCGAAATTTTTAAGGCGTTGGGGAACCGGTAGAACCGGCATGGGTATGCGAGGCTTTGGTGATCGTTCAGCCGGAGTTAAATCTCGGCGAGCAATGGGCAATTTACCGCTGTTCGGACTTCTATGCTCCGGCGGCACGTCCCTTAGATACGCATCAATCGTCGTAGCGGCTTTTTTCCCCATACCGATGGCTTCAATCGCTGACATATGGTCGCTGGTGACCGCGTCACCAACAGCAAAGACACCGTCCCGATCGGTGGCAAAGGTAAAAGCATCCACTTGAATCCTGCGGTCTTTTGTGACGGCGATGCTAGATTTTTTTCCCAAAATGCTCAAATCAGGAATTTGGCCAATCGCCAATACCACAAGATCCAAATCTATTTCAAATTCACTGCCGGCAATCGGAACCGGCCTGCGGCGGCCGGTGGCATCCGCTGTGCCCAGTTTCATTCGTATGCATTCCAAACCGGATACTCCCCGACGTTGATCTCCTAAGATGCGCACCGGTGTCGTCAAAAACTGGATGCGGACACCTTCCTTTTCGGTCTCCGCCACTTCCTCCGGCAAAGCGGGCATCTCAATGCGACTTCGCCGATAAACGATCCGTAAATCTATAATACCTAACCGCTTCAGGGAGCGGGCAACATCAAGGGCCGTATTTCCACCCCCTAATACCGCCACCCGAGTTTTAGATCCCTTCCGAAGCAGTTGCTGAAGAGTGCTTTTATAGCGGGGATCGCCAATTTGTTGGGAAAAATTTATGGTTTTCAGCAGCGTAATGCCCTGAATGACCCCTGGTAAATCCTCCCCGGGTATTTTTAAACGGATCGATTGATGGGCACCAATGGCCAGACAGACGGCGTCGTAACCCATGCGAAACACGTCGTCCAGCGTATGACGGCCGTTCGGACCAATCTCGGTATTGAGACGGATGTCTACGCCCAATTCTTGGATGCGACGGTATTCGCGATCGATCACCTCACGTGGCAGGCGGTAGGCAGGGATACCCACAGCCAACATCCCCGCCAAAATTGGCATTTTTTCAAAAACCGTTATACGGTATCCGCGCCGCGCCAGCTGATCAGCCACTGTTATTCCGCCCGGTCCTGCTCCGACAACAGCTACCCGCCGACCGTTGGCCGCGGAGACCCGCAATGTCGGCTCTTTGGAAGACGGAATGTCATCGTGCTGGTATATCCAATCGGCCACAAATCGTTTTAGCTGACGAATAGCGATCGGAGCATCGACATCGGCGCGTCGGCAGTTTAGTTCGCATGGGTGGGTGCAAATTCTGCCACAGATAGCCGGAAACGGTATAGCTTCGCAAATCAGATTGAATGCTTCCTGAAATCGGCCTTGAGCAATAAGCGCCACATATCCTTGCACGTGAATACCTCCCGGACAAGCCGAAGAACAAGGGGCTGTGCCTATTTTCTCAATAGCCGCACATTCCGGCTGGGCACCATCGGGCAAGAAAATGGCTTTAAATCCGCTGTTCGGAATCGTTACTGGACAGGCTTCAATACAGTCTCTACAGCCGGTACACCGTTCTAAATCAACATAACGAGGATGTTGACACAATTGAACACGGAAGCCACCGGCGTGATCTTTTATCTGATCAAGGACGGTGTTCGTCCATAACCTAATGCGAGGATGCGTGGCAAGTTCCAATATACGGTTGGTGAACACACGATCCGCGGCATCCGCATTTCCTAGAAAAGGCGCTGTCTCTATCAAATGAACATTTATTCCGGCGTCTGCCAGATCCTGCGCTGCCTGAATCCCAGCTAGATTGCCGCCGATGATAAGTGCGCCCTTGTTCACAAATGTGCTCCTCCACGCGGACCCATCGCAGATGGCCTGTTGTGACCCGGTATTTTAGATTTGCCGCCGAACTTCCCGTCCTTTATCGTAACCCATCTCAAAGGCTTTCATATTCACGTCAATCGTTTTAGCGGGCACCGAGTCGGCCAATGACTGGCGCATGGCCGCTGTGCTGATCACCTCAACAATTGCCGTCCAAAATCCGAGCATCACCGTATTGGCGGCGCGAGCGTTTCCAAGTTCCTCCGCAAGCCGGGTCGCAGCTATTCCATAGGTGACGATATCTTTGCGATGATCCTCTGTAGGCGTAACCAGACCCTCATCGATGAGCAGCACACCATCGCATGCCAGCTGCGGAACATATTTAGCGTAAGCTTCTTGGGACATGATAACAGCGCTTGTGGGTGCAATCAGATGGGGATGATGAATGGGATTACTGCCAATCACTACCTGAGACCCGGCCGCACCGCCTCTTGCCTCGGGTCCATAGCTTTGGGTGAAGCAGGCGTTTAGTTGGTCATAAATTGTTGCCGCCTGGCCGATAATCCGGCCGGCACTCATGATCCCCTGACCGCCAAATCCACCCAACTGGACTTCTGTTCGAGGAACGTGCTCGGCACCAGCGGTCAATCGAGGGCGCTGCTCGAGTGCGTTTTTGGCTGCCGCCCAGCGTTCTCGGGCAACCTGCGCCTGACGATTGATGGACGCCTGCAACTCCGGCTTGGGTTCATCAATAAATATGCCTTCAACAATTTCCGTAATGATGCCTCGTTCATCAACTTTGATACTCGCGTCTTTGGGGTGAGTACCGTGGGCGATCTTGCCTATCTTTTGGTAGTGTTTCATAACCTCCAAACCCCGTCGTCTCAGTTTCTGGGGATCCAGCCCCTGCCCTTCCGGATTCCAGCGGGCATAAGACGTGGAACAGGGCGCAATGATTTCGACAAAGCTAAAGCCGGGGTGCAGCATGGCCTCGCGAAGCGTCCACCCTAGTCGACGGGCATGCAGAACCGTCCAGCGGGCCATGAACGACGCTCCACCGGCAGCCGCCAGATACGGCAAGTTGAACGGATACTCGAAATTACCATATTGCGCCGTAACCGCCCGGGCTCCATGGGGGGTGGTCGGTCCGACCTGACCGCCCGTCATGCCATAGTTGAAATTGTTGACGCAAATGACGGTGATGTCCAGATTACGCCTGGCAGCGTGGATAAAATGATTGCCGCCGATCCCGGCAATATCGCCATCACCGGAAAACACGATCACTTTCAATTCCGGATTCGCCAGCTTAAGACCGGTGGCAAACGGTATGGCTCTCCCGTGGGTGGTGTGAAAAGAATCTAAACGAATGTAGCCTGCAACGCGGCCGGTGCACCCAATACCGGATACGACCGAAACCTTGTCCAGGTTCCAATCTTGATTCTTTTCCAACCATTGCAATGCGCCGATAAAAGTGGTCAGGGCTGTGCCCAGTCCGCAACCCTGACACCAGATGTGGGGCAAGCGCTCGCCGCGCAACAGAACGTCCATGGGATGCAGGCCGGTTACCCAATCACCCTGCTCAGCGCATTCGTGCCCGGACAGCTCCACCATTTCGTTGTTGGATAGTTGGTCTTCAGCCATAGGAATGATCACTCCATTGATTGGCTTATACGGTCATTTTGAGAAGTTTCACTTCGCCCGGCGGCCTGCCGAATGGCATTCAGTACTTTATGAGGTTCTAAAATATCTCCGCCCAGGCGATGAACACCGAATACCCGGGCCCGCCCGGCCGCACACCGTTCGACTTCACGCATCATCTGGCCCATGTTGATTTCCGGGACCACGAACGCCCGTATGCTTTTGGCTAATTGGCCAATCCGCTCCTCCGCAAACGGCCATACAGTAATGAGCCGCAGATAGCCAACGCGAATGCCCTCTTTGCGCGCCTGTTCGATCGGCCACAAGGAGGTGCGCGCTGAAATGCAGTAAGATACGACGACGACCTCGGCATCTTCGAGGTTGCGTTCCTCTATTTGGATGATTTCATGACGATGTGCCCGAATCTTATTGACCAGCCGTTTGATGTTCCATTCGCTGGCGTCGGCATTCATGGCCGGATAGCCACGCTCATCGTGGGTAAGGCCGGTGACGTGATAGCGATAACCCTCTCCGGCAATCGCCATGGGAGACACGAAGTCATTTCCGCTGCCCGTGCCCGTATCGCGATATATTCGAAAATGACTCGGTTCCATATCGCCTTTTCGAACCTGAGTACGATTAATGATTTCAATCTCCTCAGGCGATGGAATAACAACTTTTTCCGTCATGTGACCGACTTCGGCGTCTGTCATCACCAAAACTGGCGTACGGAATTTTTCAGCCAAATTAAAGGCACGCAGGGTCAGATCGAAAAGCTCCTGAGGTGAATTGGGTGATAGCGCTATAATTTCGTAATCGCCATGTGAACCCCATCGAGCCTGCATCATATCCTGCTGACCCACCAATGTGGGCAAGCCAGTGGATGGTCCTCCGCGTTGTACGTTGACCACAACGCACGGGGTTTCCAACATAATGCCCAAGCCCAGGTTTTCCATCATCAACGAAAATCCGGGGCCGCTGGTGGATGTCATGGCTTTGGCGCCGGCCCAAGAAGCCCCTAAAACAGCATTCATAGAGGCGAGTTCATCTTCCATTTGTATATAGATGCCACCAACCTGGGGCAGGCGCGTCGACATACGTTCAGCAACCTCTGTGGCAGGCGTGATGGGGTAGCCGGCAAAGAAACGGCAACCGGCCAGAATTGCTCCTTCAGCGGCTGCATAATCTCCCAATAGGAAATGTTCTCCGGTCAACAGACCCTCGTCGCTCATAATTTCAACTCGATCCCGTTATTCGGTCTGCCCGCCGTCGTTGGTGGGCATTTCACTACTCTCAACATAAATGGCAAAATCGGGGCAAAGCAGAGCACATAATCCGCAGTCGGCACATTGCGAACTATCGGTGATTTCGGGTGGATGATAGCCCTTGGAATTGGTTCGTTTTGACATCACAAAAACCTCTCGTGGGCAGAATTCAACACAGAACCCGCAACCTTTGCAGCGTTCTTCAATGACATGGATAATGCCGTGAGGTACTCGAATTCGGTCCTTGTCAAGGGGTTGCCGCCAATATTTCACAATGCCTCCTAAAATCCAGATTGAATCGCCCGTCGGTTTGCTTCCAGCCTGAAAACGTCATGCCATTTCTATTAAAATGTCTATTTTAGTAGCTCGAAACAGACCCAGTTTTCAGATTTTTTTATAGCATACTTAACCGAAAAAGTCATTGTATGTTTAAATTCCGGCGTTTTCATGATTTTTTTTTATCCACCTTTGACAACTGTGTGTATTTTTTAATATGCTTAATACTAGAACGTTGAACCTTGAACCTCTCAACCTAGATTTGAGTTATAAGTCATTTAAATCATTTGCTGTGACCGGGGAGCAAATTCGAGATTGGGAAAACGCCTTCTTTTTTTATTTATTGTTTTGTTCATTATGGGTGTTGTATGCACCTTGTTTTTTACCGATTTATGGCTTTATGCAAACAAACCCGCCTCCGCAAATTCTGATGAAATTGTCATTCACATAAAATCCGGCCGACCGTTTAAAGCCACAGCCAAATTACTGCATGAAGCGGGGGTGATACAAAGTCCGTTTCGTTTCAACCTAATAGCGCGCATCAAGGGCTATGATAAGCGACTTCAAGCCGGAGAGTATCTTCTATCCGGATCCATGTCCCCGCTTAAGGTACTGGAAAAACTGGTAAATGGTGAGGTGAAACTTTACAAACTCACGATCCCTGAAGGGTTTAACATTTTTCAAATAGCAGAACTTGTTACTGAGGCAGGTTTTGCAGAAAAAACAGATTTTTTAAAGTCGGCAACCGATGCCCCGTTTGTGCGTGAAAAAGGCATTCAAGCTGAAACCTTCGAAGGTTATTTATTTCCGGATACCTACTTTTTCCCGAAAGATATCAGCGTTAAAAAGATTATCGCAACCATGGTGGATCGATTCTGGTCGGTCTTCAAACCGGAATGGAAGAAACACATGCAGACCTATGGTTTTACAGTTCATCAAGCGGTGACCCTTGCTTCAATTATCGAAAAAGAGACCGGTGTACCTGCCGAGCGGAGACTAATCTCTTCGGTTTTCCACAACCGGTTGAAAAAAAGGATGCGTCTGGAGTCGGATCCAACGGTGATCTATGCCATAAAGGATTTTGACGGCAACCTAACACGAAAACATCTTGCCACTCGTACCCCCTATAACACCTATAGGATTAGAGGGCTTCCTGCCGGTCCGATTGCAAATCCGGGACGGGAGTCATTGGAAGCTGCGATCTACCCGGCCGATACACCTTATATTTATTTTGTTTCCAAAAAAGACAAAACCCACCAATTTTCAACCAACTTTAAAGACCACAACAAAGCCGTAAAAAAGTATCAATTGAACCGCTAATATCATCTCTTTGCTTGACACGATCAACCACCACCATTAAGTTAAGCATGTTCATCTCATTTTAATGTCCAAAACGCGAACCAAAAAGTTCCGTTGAGAGGACAACACGAGCTTAACGCTCAAATAAAGCGATGATTACCAAATATTCCTAATGGAGGCGGTCATGATATCGCATAAACGAAAGAAACATCAAACAATTATAGATCTTGAAAAGCTTAACCGATTGAATGAAGAAGGTTGTCCGGCTTGCGGCCGAAAATTTACATTGGGTGAACCCGTTGTTATGGCCTGCGGCGCTTGGGAAGGACCACCGAAATACATCCACGAAAATGAAGCCGTGTTTGATGAGAGAACCGAATCGTTTTTTGAAAGACGCTGTTACGCGTCCAGAAAAGAAGGTTAAGGTCTAATTTAGCTACGATTTAATTGACATTTCAAGACATCCTCTTTGACGTTTTTTGTCATCCCCATTGACGACATCAAGGCAATTCAATCAGTAATCCATTGATTATACTTATAAAAAACTTTGATAACAATTTGGCATAAATCTTGTATTCTTAGAATTGGAATTTGGTACATGAAAAGTCAACGGGCTTCATTGGTCGCATTTTGACTATCAATATGGTCTGTTATCGGCAGTAACCGTATTGGCAAACAACGGGTCGAATATAATTGAACAGCGCGGCCCTTGGCATAGGCCAGAATCTGATTGCAGCTGGTATATGTCATCAAATCGAATGGTTCGGACGACTCCACTCTCCTGGCGGGTGATGGCTCAACCGAACCGATCATTGCCTTGAAAATTAAAATTCGTCAAGGCGCGCTAAGGCAGAGGAAAACTTTACTCTGCCTTAGTTTTTTGATCATATAATGGATGTGTACAACATAAAACTATTTAAGCTCCTGATATCTCTTAAGTTTCAATCTGTAATAGCCGATATAAATTGTACTTTCATAAGTTAAGCAGCTGGACAGACAGCTCCTGAACCCAGCTTATTTAGTGAGGCACAAGATGAGCCATAAAAAGCCAATCCCCCAACTAGATCAAGTCGGTCTCATCATCATTGGAACAGGTGCGGCCCTGTTTTATTATTATTTGGAAAAAACGATTCAGACCGGTCAAAATATAGCCGTTTACATAACGATGGGGATCATCTTATTGATAAGTTTATTTACCCAGCTCTTAATCAATTCGATCAATCGTTCCAGGGATGCCCTGGCCGAATCCATTGAAAATTTGGAGAAGAAAGTCAAAGAACGCACAGAGGAATTGCGTAAATCCGAAATGAAGTATCGCACGATCTTTGAGAACACGGGAGCGGCCACATTAATCGTAGAAAAGGACATGACCATTTCTCTTGCAAGCTCTGAGTTTGTAAACATATCTGGATATAAGAAGGAGGAGATTGAAAACAAAAAATCTTGGTTGAATTTCATTGATAAAAAAACGCACAGAAAATTGCTCAACGATGACGCTTTTTCGGGTCTTGAGCATGGGGCCAATTGGAAAGCGAAGAATTTCGAGTGTGAATTTTTCGACAAAAATAACAATAAAAAAGATATCCTATGCACATTATCGCCGATCCCGGGAACCGACAAAAGCGTGGCCTACCTTGCAGATATTACAGAACTCAAAAAGGCTGAACGGCAAATCTACCACCAGGCGTTTCATGATACCTTGACGGACCTGCCCAACCGTGCCCTTTTCATGGAAATCTTAAACATGGCAATTAAGCGCTCAAAAAGACGCGCTGATTATAATTATGCCGTGCTCTATTTGGATATCGACCGCTTCAAACTCGTCAACGACAGTCTCGGACACAATGTCGGGGATAAACTCCTGATCGCCTTTGCAAATAGACTTAAAGATTCGATTCGGGATATCGATACGCTGGCACGACTTGGCGGTGACGAATTTGTTGTTCTGCTAGAAGATATTGAAAGCGACGATTATGCCAGTAATGTTGCCGAAAGGCTTCAAAAGGAACTAAAGCGACCGTTTACGGTAGTCGGAAAGGAAGTATTTGCACCGGCCAGTTTCGGGGTGGTATCAAACACAAAAGATTATTCGCAGGCCGAAAACATCATTCGCGATGCCGATGCAGCCATGTATCATGCCAAAGAAAACGGAAAGGCCCAATATAAAGTCTTCGATAAAAAGTTACACCAGAAGGCAATGCATCTATTGCAGCGCGAGACGGATTTAAGAAAAGCCATCCATATAAACCAGTTTGAAAATTACTATCAGCCGATTGTTGAATTGAATACGGCATCTGTGGTCGGATTTGAAGCTCTTATCCGATGGAATCACCCGCAATTAGGACTGATTTATCCGGGTTCATTCATTTCGATTGCTGAAGAAACCGGACTGATCATTCCGATCACCCGCCTGGTGGCTGAAGCGGCGTGTAACGATCTTCAAATATGGCAGGAGCAGCTTGGAGATCAGATGAATCTATCAATGAACGTTAATATTTCCATTAAACATTTTTTGTTGCCAAGCTTTTTGGATGATATTCAGGCAATTCTCGATAAAACAGGATTGGATCCCGAGCGGTTAAAATTGGAAATTACCGAGACCGCCCTCATGGAAGATGCCGATGATACGATCCGATTGGTCAACCGGCTGAAGGAATATGGTTTGCAATTAGTGATCGACGATTTTGGCACCGGTTATTCTTCGCTAAGTTACTTGCAACGCCTTCCCATCGATACGTTAAAGGTAGACCGCAGTTTTGTTTCACGCATACACAATGAACCTGACGGCAATCGAAATATTGTTGAAGCGATTATCTCTTTGGCCCACCGCTTGGACATGATCGTAGTTGCGGAGGGTGTGGAAAGCCAGGAACAATATGCCATATTGCTGGAAATGAACTGTCAACTGGGCCAGGGAAACTTGTTTTCCAATCCCATGAATAAAAACGCGGTGGATGAGCTCATTCAAAACATACGCCACTTCTACCGGCAACATCCCGACCAGCATTACCCGCTGGCTGACATGCTTTCAAGGCATTAAATTCTTTTTCTACCTTCCTGAAATTGTAATTCAGTTGACGACATCCGGTTGCTGAAGTAATAGGTATATCCAAATTGAGCGAAAGATGCTCAAATAGGAGTAAAAATGGATATTAAAACATTTTCAACCGAGCAACTCGCGGGCCAGCGTTTGATCGTCGGTTTTGAGGGAACGGCGCTCAATGAAGATTTAAAATATATAATTGATCGTCTGAAGGTGGGAGGTATTATTCTGTTTGCACAAAACATAGAATCCCCTGCGCAGTTAAAAAATCTTTGCACGTCGGTTCAGATACATGCCCGCGCCGGCGAAAATCCCCCAATGTTCATTGCGATCGATCAGGAAGGCGGCCAGGTTGCAAGACTCAACCCACCTTTTACCCAATTTCCGGGCAATTCGCGAATGAGAGGCGAAGAAGACGCCGTCCATTTTGCAGAGGTGACCGCAGCGGAATTGACTCAGGTAGGCATCAATATGAACATGGCGCCGGTGATGGATGTTGCCGCAAAACAAATAAACAGTGTAATGGCCATCAGAGCATTCGGACATGATCCGCACTGGGTTACGCGCCTGGGAGTGACGGTAATTAACCACCTGCAACAGAATAATATAATGGCCGTAGCAAAACATTTCCCGGGCATTGGCCGCACGACTTTGGACTCGCATTTTGATATGCCTTGCCTTGATGCTGATTTGGCGGATCTGCAATCATCCGACATCCTCCCCTTTGCGGCCGGAATTGAAAATGATGTTGCCGGAATCATGCTATCCCATATTCTGTACCAAAAAATAGATCCGGTATGGCCGGCAAGTTTGTCAAAGCGGATAGCAAACGATCTCTTACGCCGGCAGTTGGGATATACCGGAATAACATTGACCGATGATTTAGATATGGGGGCTGTCGCAAATCATTACGACATCAAAACAATCGCTCAGCAAATACTGGCAGCTGATATTGATATTGCGCTGATATGCCACAAAGGACCGAATATTGAAATTGCATTTGAAGAAATTGTAAAACATCTCTCCGACAAACCGGAATTAAGGTTGAAAGGAATAGAATCCGTGCGCAGAATAATGAAATTGAAGAGAAGGTATTTAGGGATTTAGGAATATCATCTACTCCGTGAGAACACATCATCACTCAGCCCTGATGTTTTTCCCGCTTTTAGATAGTGATAACCAACGGCGGCAATCATAGCGGCGTTATCTCCACAAAGATGCAACGACGGTATATGAACCGTGAGCCCGTTAGAAGCAGCATTCTCTCTGACTTTTTCCCTTAGTCTGCTGTTGGCTGCCACACCGCCGACCAGGGCAATGTGGCGACATTTTTTTTCACGTGCAGCATGAATAATTTTGTAGGCCAGTACTTCAACAACCGCCTCCTGAAATCCGGCTACGATATCTGTGATCTGGTTTTTATAGTTATCCTGATTTCGCATGATATAACGATTCACCGCCGTCTTTATTCCGCTGAAGCTGAAATCGAACGTAGATTTTTCCAAATACGGCCGTGGGAACTTAATGATATTAGAATCACCCTTCTTTGAGAGTTTATCGATCACGACGCCACCCGGATATCCGAGATCCAGAATCTTGGCTACTTTATCAAAGGCCTCGCCGGCAGCGTCATCCCGGGTTTGCCCCATAATTTCAAAGCTGGTATGAGAGGTCACATAGTAAATGCTGGTATGGCCGCCGGAGGCCAAAAGGGCTGTAAATGGGAAGGGTGGCGGGTTCTCTTCCAGAAACACGGAGTTGATGTGACCCTCCAGATGATTCACACCCACCCAAGGGATATCCAGTGCGTAGGCGGAAGCCTTGGCATATGAAAATCCGACCAGCAACGCTCCAACCAGACCGGGACCCCGGGTAACGGCAATAGCATCAATTTGGTTTAAAGACATCCCGCAGTTTTCCATTGCTTCACCGACAATCGGAACAATAGCCTCCACATGTTTCCTGGAAGCCAGTTCGGGTACAACGCCGCCATAGCGATGATGCACCTCTACTTGAGACGATACCACAGAAGACAAGATCGTTGCGCCGTCTTTAACAACCGCCGCAGCGGTTTCATCACAAGATGTTTCGATGCCGAGTATGAACATAAAAAATCCGGTTTCGTATTATAATCAAATGGGGAACAGTTACGCTTTTGCCAATACTACCGAAATGCTGGCAAATTGGAAAGGTTGAATAGCAGACCTGCCCGGCCTACTTCGCCGCAGTGCGCCTGAGGCGGACAAAAGCCGGATAGCGGACTAGCCGGCATTTGTCCCCTTTGCAGCGGACCTACAGCGGGGTGAGCCGGCTGCGACGGTTGAACCGAAATGATGCATATCGGGCTTACTCCCATATTATGCGATTACTTGGATCTCTGCAGTCAAGGACTTCACCAATCAGAAATGCGTTTTCATTCATCGCGGCCAGCCGCTGCAATAAATCTTGGGACGCATTGGCAGGTACAACCATGACCATCCCAATTCCATTGTTAAATGTTCGCATCATTTCATGGGCTGATATATTTCCAGATTCCTGCAGAAACGAAAAGATCGGCGGCACATCCCAGCTATCCTTTCGAATCATAATATTGCAGGCTTTGGGTATGATCCGCAGGATATTATCCACCATACCGCCGCCGGTGATGTGTGCAAGCCCGTGAATCGGCATATCTTTGATAATGCTTTGTATAGGTTCAGCGTATATGCGCGTGGGAGTAAGAAGCTCTTCGCCGAGGGTCTTGCCGAGTTCTGGAACAACGTCATCCAATTTCAAGTTAAGCAGATCAAAACATATTTTACGCACCAATGCGTATCCGTTGCTGTGGAGTCCGCTGGAAGCTAGGCCGATTAGCTTATGACCCACCCGAATTTCAGTTCCATCAATGATTTTGCTATTATCAATGATACCCACGGCAAATCCGGCCAGATCGTATTCATTATCCTTGTAAAATCCGGGCATTTCTGCTGTTTCACCACCGATTAGCGCACACTTTGCCTGCTTGCATCCCTCCCCGATGCCTTTAATAATTTCTGCGACACGATCATTGTCCAGTTTCCCCATCGAAAGATAATCAAGAAAAAAAAGCGGTTTTGCCCCTTGAACAATGATGTCATTGATGCACATGGCGACCAGATCGATGCCGACCGTTTCGTGTTTATCCAGCATAATGGCAATTTTTAGTTTGGTACCGACACCGTCGGTGCTACTGACAAGAACCGGTCGCTCCAGATTGGCAAGGTTAAGCGAGAACAGGCCGCTGAATCCGCCAATCTCTCCCATCACTCCAGAGCGCGATGTTTGCTTGGCAATTTCATTGATGGTACAAACAAGCTTATTGGCTTTGTCAATATCAACGCCGGCATCCCGATAGGTTAATGATTTGCTCATGGTAATCTCCTAGCTTTTGGGTAGGCCTCCGAAAAGTACTTGAAAATTAAAACGATCCAGCCTAAAAGTCAAAACAATTTTTATTCGTTCGAATTTTCAAAACGTGTTTTTGAAATTTGGTCGCCTGATATTCGGATTTGTTTCGTATTTCGAATATTTAAACATCTTATGCTAAAAATCTAAAAATAAGAATTTTACAGCTAGCCTCATAAAAATAGGAGATATAAAAATGAGAGAGATCAATGTGGGATTGCTCGGCTGCGGTACAGTGGGTACCGGGGTGGCCAAATTGTTGATTGATCAACAAGATCTTATCAGCCGGCGTGTCGGCGCACATTTAAAATTGAAATGGGTTGCCGACATCGACATCGAACGCGATAGGGGCATTCAATTCGAAGACGGTGTGTTGATCACCGATGCGCAGCGCGTCGTCGCGGATCCTGAAATCGATATCGTCATCGAGATGATCGGCG